>Ga0153960_1000030_pt1 | contig 105559 bp, 92 predicted proteins | sample TSFL044MetaG_FD_102274 | JGI IMG/M metagenome (GOLD analysis project Ga0153960, IMG submission 102274) | Attine ant fungus gardens microbial communities from Florida, USA - TSFL044 MetaG | ecosystem: Host-associated > Fungi > Mycelium > Unclassified | place: USA: Florida, Withalacochee...
TACAACTGATGATCGTCGGCATTAAATCCAAAACGCTTCACCAGAACTGCTCCGGTTTCCTGCAAGGCACCATATACGATGGATTTGACTTTTTCATCGGCAATAGCCTTCTGAATTGTATCAAACCCGTTCACATATCCAATATAAGCGGCAATACAGTGTCCGGTATTTACGGTAAACAGCTTCCGTTCGATATAAGGCTCCAGATCATCCACATACATTACACCCTCAACCGGTTTGAACGCAGGAGCCATTTGTGAACGGTCAACAACCCATTCATAGAAAGGCTCTACCTGTACATGCAATGGATCTTCATGATGCTGAATCGGCACAATCCGATCCACCGCAGAATCCGGGAAATAGACGTACTGATCCGCAAGCTGGCGAGTCCGCTCATCAAGCAGACTATATACATGTTCTTTCAGCTGAGTGCTGGCTCCAATTGCATTTTCACAAGCAATGATGTGAAGCGGCTCGAAGACATCACCTGTTCCCAGTCTGGACGTAAGTCCTTTGGCAATACCGGGAGCAATATGTTTCAGGATGTTCACACCCACTGCGGTTGTGATCAGTTCAGCTTCTGCAACGTTCTGAGCAACGGTATCCAGATTCGTTCCATCGATTGCACTCACACCAGTAACTGTCTCCAGATCCTTGGCCTCGTTAGCCAGTTCAACCGTGTACTCTCCACGCTGCTCCAGAGCCTTAACCAGTTCCTGGTTAACGTCCGAGAAAACGACATTGTAGCCTGCACGGGACAGAATCAAACCGATAAAGCCACGTCCAATATTACCTGCTCCAAAGTGAAGGGCCTTCATAGTTCCATTTCACTTTCCAAAATAGTGATGACTTCTTCAGCGGTTTGAGCATGACGCAAAGCTTCCATGTTCTCTTCCTCAGCGCAGATGACTGCGATGCTGGTGAGGATCTCCATATGTTCTCCGCCCTGAGCAGCGATACCAATGACCATATACGCTTTCTCTTCCCCAAAATCAACACCTTGCGGGAACTGAATGACCGATATACCTGTGGACAGGATGAATGATTTGGATTCCTTCGTGCCGTGTGGAATTGCAAGTCCGTTGCCGACATACGTGGAGACAATCTCTTCACGCTCCAGCATTTTGTCAATGTATTCAGCGGTGATATGTCCCGCGTCTTTCAAAATTTGACCTGCCATACGAATCGCTTCGTATTTATCCTGAGCCGTTGCATTCATGATGACTTTATCTTTAGTTAACACACTCATGTTTGAATACCTCCAATTTCTGTTTTGCTGCGGTAAAATCCCGCAAGTTCTTGGGACAAATAATGAATAAGATCATCCCGGTTGCCTTTTTCCAGTAATGTGATCATTTCTTCCTGCAACAATAGCGCACTGATCTCACTCAGTACCTCCAAGCTTTCCTTCGATAACTGTCTGGGTCCCAGCATCAAGAGCACATGGCTGACACCTGTCGGGTCTTCCGGCGTGCGTAGAAGCGGCTCTGTCAGTTGGAACAGCGTGATGGAAGGACTGTGAATGCCATCACTGCGTGTATGAAACAAAGCGAGGGAAGTCCCGGGAATTTTCTGACTTCCAACCGCTTCACGCTCCTCCAGCAGCCTGGCAATCTCTTCTGGATTATTTAACACACCGGATTGGTGTAAAACACTGCACATCGCGTAGGCCGTGTCAAAAAATCCAATTTCCTGATTATCCAACGGGAACACCTGAAACTTGCCGATAATCTGTACGATTTCAATCAGGGTCGCTTCCAGTCCAGCCGGATCGGAAATTCGTCCTGTTGTCCTTGAATCTGCTTCAGGGGGACTATGTTCCCGCTGAAGCGTCGTTGTCCTGATGAAGTGCCTTAAACGTTCACTTTCTTCTGCCGTCAGCAGTGGGCTCACCTTGTAGTATTGATGTTTATCCATCGGCAGATCCACGGTAGAGAGAACCAGATCGTATTCCGTCTTTGGTATACGTGCGGCTTCATACCAGGACACGCTGTCCACAATCCGAATTTCGGGAATTTCCTTGGACAGACGGCTCGATAACATCCGTGAAGATCCGATCCCGCTCGTACAGACGACGACAGCCCTGATTTCACGTTTCAGCACCCTCAATCGTTCAATGGAAGCACCGAAGTGCATCACCAAAAATCCGATCTCCTCATCCGGTACATCCGTATTGGGCCAAGCCTCCCGAACCGCTAACTTTACATCCTCAAACAGTGATTCATAATCCTTGCGGATTTGCTGAAGCAACGGATTACGGATGAGCTGCCGCCCATCCATTCGTTCCAGCACCGGCTCCATATGGGCAATGAGACCTTCACGGAGCAGACGATCCTCATGGAACGAATAATGAGTTTTCTCCTGCATCCGATCTGTGAGGGAACGAACCATGTCAAGTAAGACCAGATCGTCTACAGGCAGCAGACGCGAGGAATGAATCGATTGCTCGATTTCAATCAGCAGCCTGTGAAAATAAGCCTGCTCCTCGCCCACAAACTCCAGCCCAAGCTGCGCAGATAGAACACCGCACAATCGGGAAGCCAAATATTCCGGCACCTTCCGCTCACCTTGCAGAGGATTTCCAACGTCTTTTTTGTCCTGTTGTGTGCCCCGACCTATGCCAAAGCCTTTGCGAATCCGCACAACGGCTACAGACAATTGGATCAGCAGCTTCATGTATTGACGCTCCGGTATATTTTCCAACCACTCAATATCCGGCTGCCACAACGCGTTTTCAACCGTAAGTACATCCTCATGTCCTATCATTTCCAGAAGTTTGCTGTTTACTTTGGAAACTCCCTGCTCCGCTTGTCTACCGAACAAATCGGATTCATCCAGATATTCAAGAGCGAGCGCGGAAATAGCCATGCGATGAGCCAACTCACTTCCATTGATCTTGACTCCATATCCGCGCCTGCGAACCAGCTTCAATCCTGCCAGCTGAATGCGTGGCTCCAGATCGTCCAGATCATTACTTGCCGTAGATACCGTTACCTTCAGATCTGAGGCTAGCGCAAGCAGCTTCACTGGCTCAGACTCATCCAGCAAAATACAAAGCATGAAGAGTTTACGCTCTTCGGGCGTAAACTCCACATATTCGTTAAGCTCAAGTTGTTGACGCAGTACGGCCAAATCATCGGAACCGGGATCAATTCGAACCCCGGTTCCCGATTTTTTTTCCAATCTCATACCAAGGGGCTCAAGCCATTGTTCAATCATCTGCAACTCTCGATGTACGGTACGAGTGCTTACTTTGACCGCAACAGCTATATCGCCAGCAGTTACTTCATGAGGATGCTCCAGCAGGAACTCCACGATCTCACGCTGTCTCCTTGTAATATTACTCATCAGGAGTCGGATTTGAGGCGCTCCACCAGTGCCTCATATTCAGGACTCTTCAGGAAGTTATCGATGGAAATATGCTCTGCATTTGGAGCCACGGATTTGGCCCGGTCTGTCAATGTTTTCTGTGTGATGACGATGTCGGCATCTTGTGGAATCTCACTGATCGCCGTGTTGGTTACAGCGACATCCACACCGGCTGCCTTCATTTTCTTCCGCAGAATCGAGGCACCCATGGCACTTGAACCCATCCCTGCATCACAAGAGAATACAATTTTATTGATATCCGTTTTTACTGCCGAAGAAGCAATATCGGCTGCACGGTCAGCTTCACGATTGTCTTTATCAACGGTGAGGTTGCCCGTTTTGCCCTGATTTTTCATATCTTTCATACGGTTGGACGCACTGTCCAGATCTTCTTCATCGTTTTTTTGTTTACCCGTTTTGAGCAGTATGGATGCTACGAGGAACGAGATGATCGCAGCTACGGCTACCCCTGCAAACATGCCAAGGTATCCACCCTTAGGTGTTAACAACGAGTAGGCAATGATACTACCCGGTGACGGTGCTGATACCAAACCAGCTCCAGTCAGCATGAAGGTCAATGTACCCGCCACACCACCAGCCATCGCAGCCAGGATCAGTATCGGTCTCATCAGAATGTAAGGGAAATAAATCTCGTGAATCCCGCCAAAGAAATGGATGATTACAGCACCTGGAGCGGAAGATTTGGCTGATCCGCGTCCGAAGAAGCAGTATGCCAGCAAAATACCGAGTCCAGGTCCTGGATTGGATTCGAGCATAAATAATACGGATTGACCCAATTCTCTTGCTTGATCCGTAGCAATTGGTGTCAGAATCCCATGGTTGATTGCATTGTTCAGGAATAATACTTTTCCTGGCTCAATGATCAGGTTGACCAGCGGGAGAAGACCAGCATTCATCAAAGCTTCTACCCCAGCTGATAACACCTTGCTAATCGCTTCAACAAAAGGCCCGATGCCTTTAAGGGCCAGAAGGGCCAAAATCCCACCAATAATACCAGCGGAGAAGTTGTTAACCAGCATCTCAAACCCAGATTTGATTTTGCCTTCGACAGCCTTGTCAAATTTCTTAATGACCCAGGCTCCCAACGGTCCGGCTATCATGGCGCCAAGAAACATTGGAATATCACTGCCGACAATAACCCCGATGGTCATGATCGCACCGACTACACCACCACGTTGGCCGTGTACCATGGTACCGCCGGTGTAACCGATAAGCAAAGGCAGCAAATATTTGATCATTGGATCAACCAATAATGCAAAATCTGCGTTAGGGAACCATCCTTTTGGAATGAACAATGCCGTAATCAAACCCCAGGCGATAAATGCACCCATGTTCGGCATAACCATACCACTTAGGAAACGTCCAAACTTCTGAACGCCGACCCGTATTCCTCCGCTTTTTTCGGACTTTGCGTCCACTGAACTCATACTGAAAACCTCCTCAACATATTAAACCTTGATTCCACTGAATTTTGACAACGATGATCCAGACGAACAAAGGTACAAATCAGAAATAAATCTTGATTTCACAAACATATCGTAAATGAAAACGGTATCTTCTACAACGAAATGAAAACCTACTTCCGTCATGAACGTTGATGACAAGATTTAAATTTAAAGGATTGCCCCCATGTTTGACCTTGTATATGGAATGGAACCTGTTATTTCCTTTCATGTATCATACCCACGAATTGCCCCATTTTAATGACAAAATAAATTGTAAATTTATTCTATTTGAATGAGCCGTTTCTATTTTATTTAGAAATGATGTTGGAACACGTTAGAGCGATAATCATTCCATCCCATTCATCAGTTAACAACGAAAAAAAGCGCAATCACCTCACCCTGTCCCAGGTGAGGCCATTGCGCCTAAGTATTCTCCGAATAAGCGATATCACCATTCGGATCTATAATCAATCGATTCATTTTTATCACGTTAAACGGATTTTTGCATCAAGCTGTAACTCCCTGTTCTAGCTAGGGAATTGTACCTTCATATTATTCCGTATGTTTACGATACGCATCCGCGTTCATCAATGTGGAAAGTGCTGCTGTCAGGTCGCCCTCAACACGAATCTCGATCATCCAGCCTTCCTCATATGGAGAGTTGTTAACCAGCTCCGGGGAATCCTGCAATGCATCATTCACAGCAATAATCGTTCCACTGACAGGAGAAAACAAATCTGAAACGGTTTTGACGGATTCAATCGTTCCAATACTGTCTTCCGCTCTTACATCCGATTCCAGGTCAGGCAATTCCACAAACACAATGTCACCCAGCTGATGCTGTGCGAACTCGGTAATGCCAATACGTACGGTATCCTCCCCTACGGTTTGCACCCATTCGTGCTCTTCACTGTACAGGAAATCACTTTTCAATTCGCTCATCGATATCCGCCTCGCTTTTCATTAATGAGTGCATGCGTTTCTTTGACCTTAACCTTTTTCCCAGAACATAGCGTATGATATTTTCGAATCAAATGTCAAGATACCTTACAATTTATTTGATTTCCTTCCTTATATGCCTGTAACCCAAATGGGCTCTCCCTACATATAATGGTGAATATTAGAAAAGTAAGCGCACCCTTTATAAATAGACGAACGTTATGAGATGAATTAAAAATATTATTCGGGTTTTTTATTAATTTCTATGATATCGTTCTTGACATCAATAGTCGATTCAGGCTTTAATGAGAGTAGTAAATGTGTTTAATTGGTCTATGCAATACCCGCGGATGAATGTAAAGGGAGAGATTACCCTTGACACCGACTCAGGGTGTACATGCGGTAACGCCGAAGGAGTAAACCACCGACAAGCGGAGGTGAATCTCTCAGGCAAAAGGACTTTTACGGGACGCAACTCTGGAGAGCATCTATTCGCCCTGTGTGGGCGTTATGATCACCCAAGGGGAAACCTGCTGCATCAGGCGGCGGGGTAACTCTCAGGTACCAAGGACAGAGCCTAAGAATACAGCGTGCTTCTGGCATGCCGATTCTTTGGCCTGTCCTTTTCCTTTTTCCCAAAAAAACGAAAACAGGTTATTGAGCGGCGCTGCCTAAAGCGTCCTTACCTTACTTTTATAATAAAAAATGATGCTAGATTTATTGATCCGCGGTTATACACTCGGCCGATTGACGGCCCATGACGAGGTGATTGGATGTCCGATTTGCTTAGAACCCCACTCTTTCCACTCTATCAGCAATATGAAGGCGTACGATGCATTGATTTTGGTGGCTGGGAGCTTCCGGTACAGTTCAGTGGAATTCAGAAAGAGCATGAAGCGGTGCGAGAACGTGCCGGATTATTTGATGTATCCCACATGGGCGAATTCACCGTCCAAGGTGAACACGCAGAAGCTTTTTTACAGCACATGACCACCAATGATGTAACAGCACTCGTTCCCGGTCAGGCCCAATACACGTTAATGTGTTATCCGGATGGCGGCGTGGTCGATGATCTGCTGATCTATAAACTGAAAGACCAGCATTATATGCTGGTGGTTAACGCCTCCAACATCAATAAGGACTGGGCATGGCTGCAACAGCACATGACGCCAGGCGTAACGATGACCAATGATTCGGAGCAAACGGCGCTGCTCGCACTGCAAGGTCCGCTGGCTGTGGATATTCTCAGAACGGTGACAGACATCGATGTGTCTTCGATTGAGCCTTTCCGCTTTGTGGCAAATGCGAAGGTATGCGGCGTTACATTGCTGTTATCCCGCACCGGCTATACGGGTGAAGATGGCTTTGAGCTCTACGTTCCTGCGCAACAAGCCGCTGAGGTTTGGAACGGATTGATGCAAGCCGGAGAAGGTCACGGACTCGTTCCGACAGGACTGGGTGCCCGGGATACGCTTCGCTTTGAAGCCAAGCTGCCCCTGTATGGACAGGAATTGTCTGCAACGATCTCACCGCTGGAGGCTGGCGTTGGCATGTTTGTGAAGCTAAATGCAGGACCTTTTATCGGACATGAAGCCTTGTTGCAGCAAAAAAATGATGGGCCTGCCCGCAAGCTGGTCGGCATCGAAGTGCTGGACCGCGGTATTCCCCGCCCTCATTATCCCATTTACGCCGAAGGCGTGCAGATTGGTGAAGTGACCACAGGCACCCAGTCGCCTACGTTGAAACGTAATCTGGGGCTGGCCTTGATTGACAGCAAATATGCTGCACTGGGTACCCCGCTGGAGATTGAGATTCGCGGCAAGAAACTGAAAGCCGAGGTTGTGAAGACCCCTTTTCATAAACGGACACGTGCGCCAAAGACATCTACTCAAGGAGCTGATCAAGCATGAGCAAGCATCGCTACATTCCCATGACCGAGCAGGATCAGAGTGCCATGTTGGCAACCATCGGCGTGGAAACGATTGAGGATCTGTTCCATGACATTCCACAGGAGATTCGTTATCAGGGTGAACTGCCTGTTTCCTCCAAACTCGATGAATATGCACTGACGCGTCATATGTCGAAGCAAGCGGCAGCGAATGCCAACTTCGAGACACACGCCAGTTTCCTGGGTGCAGGCATTTATGATCACCACGTTCCTTCCGTCATTAATCATGTCATCTCCCGTTCCGAGTTCTATACCGCCTATACACCTTATCAACCCGAGATCAGCCAAGGAGAATTGCAGGCGATTTTCGAGTTTCAATCCTACATCTGCGAGTTAACAGGTATGGCTGTAGCCAATGCCAGTATGTACGATGGTGCAACTGCATTTGCGGAAGCAGGCAATCTGGCCGCAGCGGCAACCCGCCGCAAACAGCTGATTGTGTCACGTACCGTGCACCCTGAATCCCGTCAGGTATTGCAAGCTTACGCACACGGCCTCAATCTGGAGATTGTTGAGATCGGATATCAAAATGGTGTAACAGACTGGGATGCTCTGCAAGCCGCCGTGTCCGATGACACCGCAGCCGTCATGATCCAGAGCCCGAACTTCTTCGGGGCCGTGGAAAATGTAAAACAGGCCGCAGATCTTGCGCATGCGCACAAGAGCCTGCTCGTAGTCAGCGCCAACCCGCTATCACTGGGTCTGCTGGAAGCCCCAGGCAAGCTGGGTGCTGACATCGTCGTTGGCGACGCACAGCCCCTTGGCATCGCCGCTTCACTCGGCGGCCCAACATGCGGATACTTCGCCGTATCCCAAGCTCATATGCGCCGGATTCCTGGCCGAATTGTAGGCCAGACAACGGACCGCAACGGCAAGCGTGGTTTTGTACTTACGCTGCAAGCACGTGAACAGCATATCCGCCGGGAAAAGGCGACGTCCAACATCTGTTCCAACCAGGCGTTACTCGCGCTGAGCGCTTCTGTCTATATGTCCATCATGGGTAAACAAGGCATGATCGACGTCGCTGATTTGAATTTGCAAAAGAGCCATTATGCCCTTAAAAAGCTTACCGCAATTCCAGGCCTCTCTCTTACATTTACCGCACCGACGTTCAATGAGTTTGTTATTCAACTGCCTGAAGGAACAAATGTGGAACCACTGCAACTGAAGTTGCTCGATGCGGGTTTCATTGGCGGGTATGAACTTGGACGTGACTATCCCGAGCTCGCTGGACATATGCTGATTGCGGTTACGGAACGACGCAGCAAGGAAGAAATCGACGAATTCGCACGTGTATTGGAGGGATCGCTGTGACTCAGGAAACGACAACAAAGACAACGACGACATCAGCACAAGGACAATCGGAAACAGTAACCTCTATCTCCACTTCGGGCCAACCTGAAACTATTACAACGGTCACTACTCAGGCTGCCTCTCCAGCACCGGAGCAATCATTGATTTTCGAACTTAGCAGTCCGGGTCGGGTCGCTTATTCTTTGCCTGAATGCGACGTTCCCCGCCAAGCTGTGGATTCCCTGATTCCCCGGGAAATGCTTCGGTCGGAAGCAGCAGCATTGCCTGAAGTTTTTGAAGTTGACGTCATTCGCCATTACACTGCCCTGTCTCGTCGTAATTTCGGGGTAGATAACGGATTCTATCCGCTCGGCTCTTGTACGATGAAATATAACCCGAAGATTAATGAGGATGTAGCCCGTTACAACGGGTTCGCCAAAATTCATCCATATCAGCACGAATCCAGCATTCAAGGTGCACTTGAACTGCTCTACACGTTGCAAAATGACCTTGCCGGACTAACCGGGATGGACGCTGTTACCTTGCAACCGGCCGCTGGTGCACATGGCGAATGGACCGGGCTCATGATGATCCGTGCCTACCACGAAGGTCGTGGTGAACAGCGCACAAAAGTTATCGTACCGGACTCTTCTCACGGGACCAACCCGGCAAGTGCAACCGTAGCAGGTTTCGAAACGGTAACGATCCCTTCCCGCGCAGACGGGCTGGTAGATCTGGATGCACTTCGCGCAGCTGTTGGTTCGGACACCGCAGCGCTCATGCTGACCAACCCGAACACACTCGGACTTTTTGAAAAAGACATTCAGGAGATTGCCTCCATTGTGCACCAGGCAGGTGGCTTGCTGTACTACGATGGAGCCAACTCCAATGCCATTATGGGCATCACTCGGCCTGGCGATATGGGCTTCGACGTGGTGCATCTGAACTTGCATAAAACGATGAGTACTCCGCACGGCGGAGGTGGACCTGGTGCCGGCCCGGTTGGCGTGAAGAGCCGCTTGATTCCATTTCTGCCGAAACCGATGGTCATCAAAAATGATGAGGGCATATATGCATTGGATCGTGAAGGCGATCAATCCATTGGCCGGGTCAAAGCGTATTACGGCAACTTCGGCATTCTGGTCCGTGCCTATGCCTACATTCGTACTTATGGACCTGAAGGCTTGCGCCGGGTATCTGAATGTGCAGTGCTCAACGCCAACTACATGATGGCTCGTCTCGCACCTTACTACGAGATTCCGTATCCAGGCGTGTGCAAACATGAATTCGTTATGTCTGGCCGGGGGTTGAAGCAGTACGGTGTACGCACACTGGATGTTGCCAAACGATTGCTTGATTTTGGGTATCACCCGCCAACCGTGTACTTCCCGCTGAACGTTGAGGAATGCATCATGATCGAACCAACGGAAACCGAGAGCAAAGAAACCCTTGATGGGTTCATCGATACGATGATTCGTATTGCCAAGGAAGCAGAAGAGACACCTGAACTGGTACTCAATGCCCCTTATGGCACACCGGTTACCCGTCTGGATGAAACAACAGCCGCCCGTAAACCTGTATTGAACTGTGCTTGCAGTTAAAAGCTAACCTAATAAACTAATGAAAACATATTCTGTCGTTTATATTCATTAATAAATGCCAAAAACAGCCGCATTTTGCTTTCTGCGCGGCTGTTTTTCTTATTGCTGATTAACCTGTCAGCTTTATATTTTGCCTTCCCCGGTCTAGGGCATCCAATTAGCCCGTTCCTTCTTGCCCAATCGCGGACAGGTGTAACAATAGGAGCGACCTTGCCGTAAATATTGCAGACAACAGACATTTTTGATCGCAAGTTTCTTCGAAGGCTCCAGCGGATGATCAATCATCCGAACCCTGACACGAAGCGGGTTCTTGGCCAGACCAAATACATCTGCTTCCAGACCATTTTGCAGTACCAATTCATCAGCGGCAAACTGACGCAAGAGTGCTTCATCGTCTGAATACGTATTATGTATATTCTCCCTGTAGTTCTGCAGAGCTGTTGGCAACTGCCCCCACAACATGCTTACAGGCAACCCGGAAGCTTCGGACAAACACTCCATAAGGGGACGTGCAGTCTGACTGTAAAAACGTCTTAATTCTGCTTCAAGCCAGAACGTTCTTTCCTCCGAATCCTTCGGAGCGAGAGTGACGTCCATGTGCTCAAGTTGAAAAGCAATGCGTGTATACCCGGTTTCCTGCATCAAATGTACACTCAGATTGGCTAGCGAGAAATTTGGAGCGGCATCATGGACGGATAAGGTATATTGCAGTGCAGCTGCCACATCACCGAACCAACTGGTGAAATAGGCTGCGGCAACCGTTTGATCCTGTCCCTCGATTAACTGTTGATAGGCGGACAAAAAGCTGCTCATTGCCTCCGGATCAACAATGGATTCTCCCCATAACGATACTAAAGGTACACCATTTAGTTCCTGCACAAGATTAAAGTGCTTGCCCAGTTCCTCACAAATCCGGTCATTCATCATTCGCCGAACAAACGATTCAGGTCATCCAGCATGGAAGTAGCCGCATTGGGTCCATACCCGCCAAACCACGAATCTGAAGCCACCTGGAATACCTGATTATTTTTAACAGCCTTCATGTTTTTCCAAATCCCCAAGGTCTGCAAATTGTTATAGATCTCTTCATTATCATTAATAAGGATAATATAATCCGGATCGATTTCTGGCAGCTTTTCATTAGACAATACTTCATAGCGACTTTCAGCGCTTGTCACTGGGAAAACAGCCGGTCTGGAGAAACCGAAATCATCATAAAGCCACTTGTAGTCCATGTCTCCGTAATACCGAATATCATTTCTTATTCGCAATACCATCAGTGTCTTACCCTCTGCTTTGGCGTGAACCTTCTGGATCGCTTCAGCTTTATGCGTTTCATAGGTAGCTATCACTTGTTCTGCCTTTTCGTTCAAACCAAAGGCCACAGCGGTAGCCCGAAATGCCGTCTGCCAATCAGGTGCCACATATCCATTCTCAAGCATGGCGGTTGGAGCAATTTTGGCATAATTCTCGTATTGCTCTTTGCTGTTCGTATCTGTCACAATCAAATCTGGTCCAAGGGAGAGCATCTTCTCTGCACTAACCTTACCTTGATCACCGATGATAGCCACATCATTTAAAAATGGCTTCAAATATAACGGAAAATCTTCGTTCTGTGATTTCACCGTAGCTTTTGGCGTCATACCCAGTGCAATCAGGTGATCCGTCAAATATGTCACTGTGGAAGCGATATTTTCAGGCTTTTGCGGTAATGTCTGCTCACCATTTGTATCCTTAAATGTTAATGTGGCATCTTGGGACTCATCCGATGCCGCTTGTTCCTGTTTCGTCGGTTCTGCCTCAGACGAACCTGACTTCTCTTTGTTGCCACAAGCCACAATCAATAATAACACCGCAAGCAAAACTGCTGTTAACGTGAAGTAGCGTTGATTTCGTTGTTTCATGTTCTACAAATCCCCTTATTCATTCGTTATTCTTTTATTTTGTTTTCTGCGATTCTCTCATTTTTCATTACACGTGTGCTTGTGGTCCAGCCCATTTCATTTCTTAGATTCATAAAAAACGAACTCCCATGCTGTGGAAGACGTATGAACGCCTTGCAGTTCGTTGCATCCAACGAAACGGGAATGGACTCCCATCTTGCGGTTCTCCAATTATGATCATCCACGCACCAATAAAGATTGGCCTCCAGGACAGGAAGGCATGAATCATACCCAACGACAAACCAACCGTCCTCGTGCTTCTCCTCACATATTTCAATAAGCGCAGGTTTCACTTTAACGATGCTGTCCGCAAAAGCGAAGACCTCCTCGCATGCCCATGCCTCCTTATAAGAATGCCCGAGACCCGGGTGAAGGCTTAGTCTGCTAGTGTTGTTGTTTGGATGGCACTCCAGATGCTGTTCAAAGGACATGTTAAATATAGTCAACGGAAAATGGGTATCATTACTACCGTTAAGCCATAACATCGGCAAACGGCTTTCGGACAGATAAGTGGATGGGTCCCACAATAGACGAACACGTTTTGCCTCTGCCCCCGGCATGGATGCGAAGCTAAGCCCATAATAGGAGCCTGGCTCATGCAGATACCCACAGCCATAAACGGGCATGGCAAAAGAAAGCCTGGTGTCTAACCCCGCAACCAAACTTGTGATGATGCCTCCCCATGAAATTCCTGTTATGCCTATTCTCTGCTTGTCCACACCCTGAAAAGAGCGGAGCAGCGAATGAGCCAATATTACAGCAGCTACGGCATGATACATCCATTGATCCTCCACAGGTTGTTCGTAATCCGCAAATACACCCTGCTTCTCCGGACCACTCCATGAATGTGAAGGCCATTCCAACCGTTCGATGTGCTCCTCATCCCCGAATGGGACATGCCCTTCCAGATCCATGGCTATCGCAGCATACCCGCGTGCCATCCATTCTTTCACCCAACTGCTAAAGGCTGTTCCCGCACCACCGTGAACCAGAATTACCGCGGGAACTTCCTCGTTAGGAGAAACCGGACGCGGGATGCCATAGTAGGCAAATATGCGAGTAGCACGACCTTTATATGACACACCCTCATAAAAGCAAGCACACACGCCTGCATGTTGATCTTCGGAAACCCGGTATAATCGAGGTACTTTAAACAATTGTTCCAGATTCCAAGGCGGCTTTCCAGAAATGGAATGTCACCTCCCTTTTTCACTGATAATGATTTTCTTTCTCAATACGTATCATATCATTCATTGCTTCAGCTAAACATGGATATTTAAACGGAGTGAACTGGACTTTAGTCAGCCAAACAACCGCATAAAATAGGACAGCGCCCGATCATGCGACCATGCTGAATACTCAAACAATTTTTCTGTCCCCACCTCGTACACATGTCCATGCCGAACCGCTGTCAAACGATGCCACAGCTCGCTGGCCTGAACTGCCTTCCATTCCCGGGCCGCCTGCTGCGTGGAATCTACCATAATAATCAGCATATCTGCGTCGTATTTTTCCAGAGCTTCTTTGGTCACCGATTCAAAAACATGGATATCATCGAGACGATGTGTAGCTGCCAATCTAAAATCATCATAAAGGACCGCGCCAGCATTACGTTTGCCATATATCCGATATTCCGAATCCGTAATACGCCATATGTTGACGGTAGCTCCACCGATGTTACGTCTTACTTTGCGGTAGACCGCTTCGGCCTTGCTATCGTATTCCGACAGCCACGTCTCGGCCTCTGCCCGATGCTCCATGACTTCTGCAATCGTTCGAAGCTGATCGCGCCAGTCTGAAGATAACCAAGGGATCGCAACTGTAGGCGCAATCTGCTCCAGCTCTTTTCGCGCCCGCTCGGCCAGAATGTCAGTGCAGAAAATAAGCTCCGGCTCCGACTCACGTAATCGATCCACATTTTCTTGCCAGATTTGCCCTTCCCCCAGCTCATAAGAGTGCAGGCGGGTCATTCGGTTGTATAATTCATGATTTGGATAAAAAGCCGCAGCTTTGGGAAGCAGGCCGAGTGCAAGTAAACTGCCCGAAATTGGATCAGAGACACTTGCGATACTATATCTGCGGCTTTTGACAAATGCGTTAGGCGAAAGTCCCATCTTCTGTTTGAATCTGCGGCTAAAATAAAATTCATCTTCATAGCCCACTCGAACCGCAGTCTCTTTTACACCATCCCCTGATAAAAGGAGCTCCTTGGCCCGTTTCATTCTGACATCCATCAGATAGGCTGTCGGGGTCTTTCCTGTATGTTGTTGAAATGCCCATGAAAAATACCCTGGACTCAGACCAGCAAGCTTGGCTAATTCATCTCGCTTTAACTCATGATCCAGATGTTCATTCATATAATCGGCAACACGGGTTATCGCAGAAGCAGTTGATTCAACGCTTTCCGGCTTGGCCTCCGCTTGAACAAGTACAGTCATCAAACCGTATAATAGGGCCTGTCTATTGAAGTGCTCCTCGTCACCAGCGATTTCCAGTTGAAGCAATCGATCGCATGAGAGCGCAAGTTGATGCCGATCTTTGCACCAAAACAACCCCTCCATGAAAGCATGGGTAGCGGTCAACTGCTGTTCTCCGCCATATTCATATACTTCGAAACGTAGCAAACAGCCTTTTAACGCCTGCTCGTCTGCCGCCAGCTTGAACCTCTGTCCAGGAGCCAGCAAATAGACCTCCCCTTCGTTCAATCGGGATACGTGTTCGTTCGACACCAAAGTTCCTGAACCACTTGTACAGAGAATAGCGGAATGTTCCGCTGTCGCAGTATGAACACTTTCTCCATTCCAGGACACTTCAAACGAATCGATACTGCTATATTTAAGCATTTTGCCTGCCTTCTTTTCATTGACCTTCATGGTAACCCTACTTTCTCCCTCAGCATGATGTCCATTGATTGAATTGTTTGAATACCTTAATGATAATGATTTTCAACCAAGATATAAACGAAAAAATGTAAACGATGAATAATAGCGTTTCGATCTCTATCTTGCTGATTGAACGACGCTCTTTGGATTTATGCTAAATGCTCAAAACAAAAAAAGCCGGTATCTGCTGTAACAACAGATACCGGCAAAATCGCTGCACGACTGCAGCTTTTTTATCGGAAAAAGAAACCCTTAAAATCGGGTGAAAAACCCGTAAAATTACATTACGCTTGAATGCTTTGAACCAATTCAACGACTTGTTCAGCCGTTTGCATATCCAGTGCTTTGGCAGCAAGCTCTTGCATGTCTGCACGGGACAGCTTGGTGATCTGACTGCGAGCTGGCAGAATGGATGTTGCACTCATGCTGAACTCATCCAGTCCGAGACCGAGCAGCAATGGAATTGCTGTTTCGTCTCCGGCCATCTCTCCACACATGCCAACCCATTTGCCTTCACGGTGTGCTGCATCAATGACCATTTTAACCAAACGCAAGATGGCAGGGTTGTATGGTTGATACAGATACGACACACGCTCGTTCATACGGTCAGCAGCCATGGTGTATTGAATCAGATCGTTCGTTCCGATACTGAAGAAATCCACTTCTTTGGCAAATTGATCCGCCAGAACCGCAGTCGAAGGAATTTCGACCATGATTCCGAGTTGAATGCTGTCTGAAACAGCAATACCTTCAGCAACCAGCTTGTCCTTCTCTTCGAGCAGGACAGCTTTGGCTTCACGGAATTCACCCAGTGTTGCGATCATTGGGAACATAACACGCAGGTTACCATGTACGCTTGCACGCAGCAATGCACGCAATTGAGTACGGAAAATGTCCAGACGGTCCAAACACAGACGAACTGCGCGGAAACCGAGGAATGGATTCATTTCTTTTGGCAGGTCCAGATATGGAAGCTCTTTGTCTCCACCGATGTCGAGTGTACGAACAACAACAGGTTTGCCTTCCATTTTTTCCAGTACAGCCTTATAAGCATTATACTGAATGTCCTCGGAAGGAAGCTTGTCTCTGCCCATATACAGGAACTCGGTACGGTACAGGCCTACAGCCTCGCCGCCATTCTCCAGAACACCAGCAACATCATTCGGTGTACCAATGTTGGCTGCCAGTTCCACATGAACGTTGTCCACCGTTACCGTTGGCTCATCACGCAGTTTTCTCCACTCAGCACGTTGTGCATCGTATTGCTCTTGTTTGGAACGATACTCAGCAATCACATCATCCGTTGGATTAACCAGCACGTGACCATCCAAACCGTCAACGATAATCATATCGCCTTGTTTCGCTTGAGCCAGAATGTCCTTGGTTCCAACGACAGCCGGGATTTCGAGTGAACGAGCCATGATCGCGGAGTGAGAAGTACGTCCACCAATATTGGTTGCAAAACCTTTAACATATTGACGGTTCAGTTGAGCCGTGTCGGAAGGCGTAAGATCCTCCGCAAGCACGATCACTTCTTCACTAATCTCAGCCGGACTCATGAATTCGATACCAAGCAAGTGATTCAGCACACGTTTGGTTACATCACGCATATCCGCAGCACGTTCCTGCAGGTAAGCACTCTTCATGTTTTCGAACATTTCGATAAATTGCGTTGCTGTTTCGTTCAATGCGAATTCCGCATTAACCTTATCATCTGCAATTTTCGCTTTAACCGGATCAATCAGTTCCGGGTCATTCAGAATGAGCAAATGCGAAGCAAAAATCTCAGCTTTTTTCTCGCCAAGCTCTTGTAAAGTACGCTCTTTGATCGCCTCAAGCTCAGCCTGGGATTTGCCCAGAGCTGAGTCGAGTTTCGCGATCTCTGCGTCAACGTCGTTGATTTCGCGTTTTTCTACAGAGTAATTGGGATGCTCCAAGATAAACGCCTTGGCGATAGCAATACCCGCCGAAGCCGCGATCCCAGAAACATTAAGCATTAATTTCGCCCAGCCCTTCGTTAACCATAACGTCTGTCAGAGCTTGAAGAGCTTCAGCTTCTCCTTCGCCTTCAACGATAATGCTGATGGTGTCGCCTTGTTCCAGACCCAGGGAAAGCACACCCAGGATGGATTTCAAAGTTACTTTTTTACCGTTAGCTTCTGCAAAAGATTCTGCACCTTTGAATTTGTTTGCTGTATTAACCAGGGCTGTCGCCGGACGTGCGTGGATACCATCTTCGTCTGTAATTCTGAATGTTTGTTGCATTACAATCATCTCACTTTCAATAATTTAGTTTAGGCTTTGCATATATTTACACTTGCTTGCCATTGTCGTAACACTTCTTATTTTATCTCAATAATGTGTTGATCGCCAACTTTGAGCACGCCACTCTTCTTGAGGGTGACTGTTGAGCCTTCTGGAAGGTTCGTGAAAATGACTGGTGAAATGATGGATGGAGCGTTGGCTTTTACATACTCCAGATCCACTTCCATAATCGGTTGTCCTGCCGATACCAGGTCGCCTTCCTGTACAAGCACGTTAAAGCCCTGACCTTTCAGCTTCACCGTGTTGACACCTATATGAACAAGCACTTCCTTGCCTCCGTCAGACATAATGCCCACGGCATGTTTGCTTGGAAATACGTTAAACACCTTACCATATACAGGCGAAGTAATCTTGCCATCATGAGGCAGAACAGCAAAGCCATCGCCTGTCATTTTCTCAGCAAAGACCGGATCAGGGACGTTTGTGATATCCATCAATTCACCATTCACTGGCATAACGATGTCCTCCGCAATAATACGTTCGCCTTCTTCACCTTGCGCCTTTTCCTGTTCAGGAGCTGGCTTGGCCACAGCTGCTGGAGCTGGTGCCGGTGTCCGTCCTGCAATGATATCCTGCATTTGGGATTTAATTGTATCTGAACGTGTACCGAAGATGGCCTGTACATTATTACCCACTTCAAGGACGCCAGATGCACCCAATTGTTTCAAACGATCTTTATTTACACTGGATTTCTCATTTACTTCAATCCGCAAACGAGTAATGCAGGCATCCAGATGTTTGATATTCTCTTGGCCGCCGAATGCAGCAAGAATGTTGTGAGGCAAATCATCCGTGGTTCCGGAACCTCCACCCGATGCTGTTTCAGGTGTAGCATCCTCACGACCTGGTGTTTTGAGGTTGAATTTGCGAATGATCAATCGGAATCCGAAATAGTAAATCACTGCAAGAATCAAACCTACAATGATAACATCCCACCAAGGCGTGCGATTCGGAATAATCCCGAAGATCAGGAAGTCAATGAATCCACCGGAGAACGTCATCCCGATTTTGACTCCAAGAATTTGCATCGTCATGAAAGACAAACCTGCAAAGATACAGTGTACTGCAAACAGAATTGGCGCTACAAACAGGAATGAGAACTCAAGCGGCTCTGTAATCCCTGTGAGGAACGAAGTCAGCGCAGCTGATCCCATGATCCCTGCAACATACTTTTTGTGCTCCGGTCTTGCTTCATGGTACATCGCAAGCGCCGCAGCTGGCAAACCGAACATCATGAACGGGAATTTACCCACTTGGAACGTCCCCGCTGTGAGGTTCACACCATCTCGCAGTTGATTGAAGAAGATTTGCTGGTCTCCACGAATGACATCTCCAGCTTTGTTCACATATTCACCGAACTCAAACCAGAATGGCGAGTAGAAAATGTGATGCAGACCAAACGGAATAAGTGACCGTTCTACTACTCCGAAAATGAATGCCGATAATGTCGGACTTGTATCTACCATAAAGTGAGATACAGCATTCAGCCCATTTTGAATCGGAGGCCAGATGATTACCAGAAGCAGCCCGATTAAGAGGGAAACGACAGAAGTGACAATTGGGACAAATCGTTTACCTGCAAAGAAACCGAGGTAAGACGGCAGTTCGATTTTGAAAAATCGATTGTAACATAGCGCGGCGGTAATACCAATGATAATACCTCCGAACACGCCTGTACTCAATGTAGGGATACCCAAGATGCTAGCATAACCTGGTACTTCACCGATCATGGCTGGTGTAACACCAACAGCCGTGCCCAACGTCACGTTCATAACCAAGTAACCAATGATAGCCGCAAGACCTGCGACACCTTCGCCTCCGGCCAGTCCGACGGCTACACCGACAGCGAACAGCAATGCCAGATTATCAAATACGATCTGACCCGCATTCATCATAATGGTCGCGATTGAGCTTACCCATGGGGTATCTAGCACTGTAGCATATTGCAAGAAATCCGGATTCACAAGCATGTTACCGATCCCTAGCAATAAACCGGCCGCAGGCAAGATTGCTACAGGAAGCATAAGAGCTTTACCGACTCTTTGCAATACACCAAAAAGCTTTTTAAACATTGCGTCGTATCCACCTTTCTCTTAAATTTTTATGTTGTGATGCAAGCAAGGGAAAACAAAAAAGGCACAAGTTAACAAAGCAAATTGGTCCAACCTTCGGGTATAGCATACCCGGTATAAGGTAAGAACAATCACGCTCTAGATAACTCATGCCTGATCGAATCAGTAACACGTCGTTTGTGTTTATTCAGTTGCTTGATTACGGAGACCATTGTAGCACCACTTCAAAAACGATGCAAGCCTTTACACGAAATTTCTCAAATTAGAATTCCACTTGTGGAAAAATTTCACTTGCTCTCTTCTTCTTTCCTTTGATTCAAGCGCTGCAAATGAATGGTCAGATACCCTACTTCAGCAGGATATACTGGGAGATTCAACCTTTTTTCCATTACCTTCGTTAGCTTCCATGCAAGCGAGTACATTTCAGGATATTCCAACTTCAACAGGGAATCTAATTTGTGGAGTTCTTCCACTTTGTCTCCCCGCCGGACGCGCTCCAAGGCAAATCGAAGGTGGGTCAGTAACCGGGAGTAATCCAATGACTCCGTTTCAAATGCATAATCCAGTTGGGTGGACACCAGGCTCACCAAATCGGTAATCAGTTGCGAATGCTCGCGAACTTGAGAAATATTTTGGTTGGTCATCGCACTGTAGATGTGGAGCGCAATAAAACCGATTTCATCCATTCCCAGATCTACGCCCAGTTTTTCTTTAATCAAACGAACCGCATATTCCCCCATGCGATATTCGTCAGGATAAATTTCACGGGTCTCATATAGAAAAGGATTCTGAATAACAATCCCTTGTTCTTTCCGTTTTAGCGCAAAAGAAATATGATCAGTCAATGCGATATGAATATGTTCGTTTAAAGGCACGTCCGTATGTTCGGCAATATACGTAATGACTTCGTTAATAATTTCGATCAATGCTTCATCCACTTGCGGAAGAAGCTGTTTATACTGCTCTTGCTCCTGCTGGTTTCTCAAAATGAACATCTTTTCCACAGCCATCAGTGGAATAATATCATTCGTTTTCCGGTTAAAGCCGATGCCTTTACCAATCACGACAACTTCTCCATGTTCAGGATGCTGTGCAATAATTACATTATTATTTAGCGCTTTGGCTACTTGCAGGCTACTCAATGTTTGCACCTCTTTTTCACACCATCTTAGGTGTGATTCAGTCACACCCTAGTAAGAAAGAAAAGACATCCGGAAGCGGGCAAACCGCGCCGGACGTCTCGCTTAAAAAGTAACAAAAATTCGCCTTAAGGTCAATAGAGCATGAGTGCTTAATGATTCTTTGTCTTACTCGTCAACTCCAGCTTTTTCCACAATCTTATCAATTATAGAGGGAGTCGTTACAGGTTCACTCTGTTGAATAGCAACCGGTGCTGTTGTTTTAGGCTTGGTGAGACCTTTAATTAGCTGCTCCACATCAATGCCGGAGACACTTTTGAGCATCTCGGGAGCCGTCGCCATGAGCTCTGTTACATAATTGCTTACACGAGTTGCGCCTTCACCTTTACCGGTGTCCACAACGGTCAGCTTATCAATCGAAGAGATCGGCTCCGCAATTTTGCCAGCAAGTTCAGGCAGCATTTTGACGATGATATCGAGCACGGCAGCTTCGCCAAACTTTTGGAACGCCTCGGCCAGTTTTTCCTTCGCTTCTGCTTCCGCCAAACCCCGGAGACGAATAACCTCTGCATCCGCTGTACCTTTGGCGCGTTCAGCATCCGCCATCGCTTGACCTTCAAGACGCTTCTGCTCAGCAGTAGCTTTTGCATGCGTTTCAATGGAGTACTGTACCGCATCGGCTTCACGCATTCTTTTGGCTTTATCCGCTTCAGCAGCCTGCTCCACCGCATAACGATCTGCTTCTGCCTTTTTCTTCACTTCAGCATCATATTGTTTCTCACGTACGATAATTTCTTTCTCTTGCAGATCAATCTCACGTTCTTTACGAACGAGTTCAACCTTCATTTCTTCCTCTACCACGGTTTGTCTCGCACGCGCTTCGTGGATATGGTACGCCTGATCCGCTTCCGCTTTAGCAGTATCCTGATCCCGCTTAAACGTCGCTACTTTCAGTTCCTTCTCTTTTGCAGCTTCAGCGATATTCGTATCACGCAGTAACTCGGCTTTTTGCCCTTGCTCTTCTGCATTAGCCTTCTGAATACGCGCATCCCGCATCGCTTCCGCTTCCGCAATTTCAGCATCCCGCTTGACGGCTGCTATTCTCGGTTTACCGAGGGCATCCAGATAGCCTTGTTTGTCACGAACATCTTTGATGGTAAAAGAGACAATTTGCAGTCCCATTTTTTTCAAATCTCTGGCAGCTACACCTTGAACCTCTTGCGCGAAGCGATCGCGGTTACGGTATACTTCTTCCACCGTCATCGTTCCAAGGATGGCCCGCAAATGCCCTTCCAGAACTTCCTGTGCTTCGCCTCTTAACGATTCTACCGGCTTACCGATGAATTGCTCGGCTGCAGTAGCCACGTCTTCTACGGAGCTTCCAACCTTGATAATGGCGACACCATCGGCAATGACCGGTACGCCTTGTTCGGTGTATACTTCCGGTGTGGAAACGTCCAGCTTGTGGGACAACAGCGAGATAAACTCTGACTGCTGGAACACTGGCAAGATAAATGCGCCGCCTCCACGAACAATTTTAATTTTTCGTCCGGAATCATCGTCGGAAATATTTTTGCTTCCAAGGAATGAACCCGTAACGATCATGGCTTCATCCGGCCCAACCGTTTTGTATCTCGCCCAGAACGCCAAACCAAGAATCAGAATAACACCGACAACTATTGCAGGAATCAACAAAACATCCATATCCAAATTCAAATCACCCATTCCACATCTCTCCCCTTATTCATTCATGAATGCTTACATTGCTAACGGTTAAACTGTCTTAAACATCTTTAAGTACATCTTCATCCCATTCCGACACACGCAGCACACCTTCGGTTACATCCACAACTACAACACGAGCTCCCGCCGCAATGGGACGATGTTCAAAGCTGGATGCCGTGTGCACTGTATTACCGGAAGCAATCTTGATCATAACCTCACCAAAACCTTTTTCCGGTACCGGAATGGTAATTTCTCCAATTTTCCCGGATAGCTCTTTCATGGAAAACGCTATGGAGACGTCACTGTTACGCATCGGCTTGATATATGCGAAGAATACCAGCATGGCTGCAGCAATACCTATAAGCAGGGATAGTATCAGTGCCGAAATCGCACTTATCGAGCTATAACGTGTCAGCATAATACCCGCTCCGCCAAAGGTCGTTATGGAACCGGCCAGCACAACAGGTTTGAAAAAATCAAGGCCTGGCAATTCAAAGGCCCCGTCCAGCAAGCCATCAATCAAGTCACCTAGCACAAGGCTGACGACTGCAAATATGGCTCCTCCGATTAGACACCCCCAATAGATTGACTCCATTCCCCGTTCCTCCTCTCTTCTGCCGCAATTCCATCCAACTGGGCATTCCTCATGTAAATAAATACGTAGCAAGGTGCCGTTATGTTTCAAAATCTTTCCTCATTTGGTTTCGAGACCCGATAATGGTTATTCTCATCACAATATGGGCCCTTTGCTGGGACATTCTCCGATTCGCTCTTATTCACAACAAAAAAACCGCAAATCTCCGTTAAAGGAGACGTGCGGTTTCAGAACACATTGCTGTGCCTTTGTGTTTAATTTTTACAGAGAAGCCTTGTAGATAGATACAACATCTTCACGTTGCAATTTTTTGAAGTTACCAAATGGGCCAAAGAGCATGGCTTTGTCAGCCATCACTTCGATTTGGCTGTCATCAATATCATAATCAGCCAGACGGTTAGGTGCACCAATGGATGTCCAGAATTTGCTCAACGCTTCGATGCCTTCTTCAGCAATCTGTTTGTCCGATTTACCGTCAGGGTTAACTTCGAACACATTGATCGCGAGACGTTTGAAACGATCCACATTTACGTCCACATTATGCTTCATCCAATGCGGGAACAGAATCGCAAGCCCTCCGCCATGCGGAATATCATACACTGCGGATACTGCGTGTTCGATATTATGAGTAGCCCAGTCACCAGCAAGACCCATGTTCAGAACGCCGTTCAATGCCATCGTTCCACAATACAGAATCGTTTCACGCAGTTCATAGTTCTCCAGGTCTTCAACCAGACGAGGTGCTGCATCCATAACTGTGCGCAGAATCGTCTCACAGAATCCGAGCTGAACCGGTGTGTTGGCATCCAGATGGAAGTAATGCTCCAGTACGTGGGACATCATATCAACCATGCCGTAAACCGTTTGGTCCAGAGGAACGGTATATGTATTTACCGGATCAAGGATCGAGAACGCAGGGAACGAATACGCGCTGCCCCAGCCCAACTTCTCCTGTGTATCCTGATTCGTGATAACCGAACCGGCGTTCATTTCCGAGCCAGTTGCAGCCATTGTCAGCACGGTTCCCAGTGGAAGAGCATCCTGTGCAACCGCTTTGCGCTGAGCAAAGTCCCACATGTCGCCGTCATACTTGGCACCTACAGCAATCGCTTTGGCACAGTCCAGTACACTGCCGCCGCCTACAGCGAGAATCAGGTCAATGTTGTTCGTTTTGCAGAGATCTACGCCTTTGTGAACAGTCGAAAGACGCGGGTTCGGTTCTACACCAGCCAGTTCCGTAACTTCAGCTCCAACTTCCTTCAGCAAACCGATCACCTGATCGTACAAACCGCTGCGTTTGATACTGCCGCCACCATATACAAGCAGAACCCGTTTGCCGTATTTCGGTACTTCAGTTTTCAGTGCTTCCAGCTGACCTTTACCGAAAATCAATCGGGTTGGATTATAAAATTGAAAAGATCTCATATCTATGTCGCCTCCAATGGAGATTTATATTTTAGTGCAACTCCCATTATAGTACCCCGATTATACAAAAACAAATCGATAGCCACTCACTTTATATCAATCCATTGATTTGCAAGTGTGCACGGAACATTTCACTGGTTGACGGCAAGCTTTCCTTATCCACCCATGTCTCGGACGACCATAATCCCGCCTGTTTAAACGCTCTTGGACAATGAATGAAACATTCTTCCACATCCACAATGACAGCAGCCCCAATGGTTTTGCCGCTCCATCCCATGCTCGCGATAAATTCCTCATCCTTCGTAATTGAGGCCCTCCCATTGATGCGCAGCACTTCATTCATACCCGGAATCAAAAAGAGCATGCCAATACCAGGGTTAGACAAGATGTTCAGCAATGAATCGATACGACGATTACCCGGACGTTCGGGATAGACAAGCCGGTATTGATCCAGAACTTTAACAAAGCCTGCCTCATCGCCGCGAGGGGATACATCACTTTTACTTAACATGTCTGAAGTGGACAGGAAGAATAATGGCGACATGGACAGAAAGTGCTGTACATGTGTGTCCACAAAGGAAATCACCTTGTTGAGTACTTGCTTGCTTGGTTCTCCTACCATGGTCTGCAATTCCTCTGCATCGGTAACTAATGGTAAATGCAAAGCCTTTTTTTCCATTTTCGTATCCTCTTTTCTTCAAATGACAAGGAGTGTCCATAACTTTTCTTCTAAGATTATACATGTGTGCATAGAAAAGAAGTACCAAAAAGGGCTGTATCAAAAGGAATTCCGCCTCGCTCCAAGCGCTAACGAACCTACCGACCCTTAAAAGGCGGATCATCAACGCTTGCAAGATTTAACGAACCTCAGTAGCGCTATTTCGTCATAAAACGTTGTTAAAACCTATAAAATCGACCGAATCGACAAAATAACTTCTCTGTGATTCGTTAGCTCTCAGATCTGGGCAAATGGGAGCGAATAGCGTGTCTAAGGTTCATTAAAACAAAATAACACAAACAAGGGATGTCCCCTGTCATATTTATGACTTATGGGACATCCCCTTCCTCGTTATATATGTTTATTCGGTGTACCCCATGCTGGTCACGAAACGACGGAAGGCTTGACGTCCTGCCTCATCATATTTGTAGACACCTGCATGTTCGAGAATCTCGGCGAATTTCAAGCCTACTTCCTGTTGTACAAGCGCAACGGCTTGCTCCTTGTTCAGGTTGGGACCGAAACGTTCGATCAGTTCTTCTGCCCAGCCCAGATGTTTGTTTAACACATGTTCGGAATCTTTGGCTGCCTCGGCAAGCTTGCGATCTCCAGCGAGAATATCCGCGATGCTGTCCAGCTCTTCTTTCAAGCGACCAGGCAGAATTGCAAGCCCCATCACTTCGATGAGTCCAATGTTCTCTTTTTTCAAATGATGCATTTCGCGGTGCGGGTGGAAAATCCCTTCAGGATGTTCATCATTCGTACGATTGTTCCGCAGAACGAGGTCCATCTCATATCCTCCGTCTGCACTGCGACGAACGATTGGAGTAACCGTATTGTGTGGAATCCGCTCTCCATCAACCTCACTGAATGCTTCGATCTCCACCGTAGAATCACTGTATACCTTCCACGCTTCATAAACGGCATTCCCCGCTTCGAGCAACTCAGCCGGATCCTGTGATGCCAGTCGCAATACGGACATTGGCCATTTCACAAGACTAAGCGTAAGTCCCGGTGAACCAGCGTGGCGGAATACCGCCTCTGGCTTCGCATTTTGAATGGCAAAGGTATGACGTCCACCCTGGAAATGGTCATGAGTCAGTATGGAGCCGCCAACGATGGGCAGATCGGCATTGGAACCGATAAAGTAATGCGGATACTCCCCCACAAAAGCCAGCAGCCTGCGCAGCGTATCCTTGGTCAATTTCATCGGCACATGATCGTGATGGAAAATAATGCAGTGCTCGTTGTAGTACACATATGGCGAGTATTGGAAAAACCAAGGTTCGCCGTTCAATTCCAATGGAATGACACGCAGGTTTTGACGGGCCGGATGGTTGACCCGACCGGCATAGCCAACATTTTCACGACAGAGTTGGCATTTCGGATATACCGGAGGCGGAAGCAGCTTGGCCATCGCGATTTCCTTCGGACTTTTCTCCGGCTTGGAGAGGTTGATCGTAATCTCCATGTCTCCATAAGCTGTATCCTGTGTCCAATACACATTCTTGGAGATGCGGTCCATCCGAATGTAGTTGGAATGAATCGAAAGCTCATAAAATTGGGAGGTTGCCGCCTCGATGCCTTCGGTCTGCTCTGTATGACGGAATGCGCGCACCACCTCGGATGGACGGGCCATCAATTGACCCATAATTTTCGCATCGAGCAAATCACGGTACGTATCCGTATTTTCAGGTATAAGTCCGATCTCAAATCCATAATCAATCAACGTATCCAGCAATGGTTGGGGTCCATCCAGCACCGTCTCGTTCAATACTCCAGCATACGGCTCAGAGAACCCAAACTGTTCCAGCAGTAGATTACGACTGTAATCCCGATCCGCTTCTTCAATCAATTTATTTTGCAAGGCAAATGCTACCAGACGTTCAATGGCATGCAGTGCTTCCTGCTGCTCCGGTGTCCGCTCTGTGGCGCCTGCTGCAATATGAGTCTGTGACATATCGATGTTCGCCTCCTAGTTTTTTCCGTAGCCGTCAGGGTGGGACTGATGCCAGCTCCATGCACTTTGAATGACATCTTCAAGATTCGTCCATTTCGGATTCCAGCCCAGTACGGATCTTGCTTTGGCAGACGAAGCCACCAGTACAGCTGGATCACCCGCACGACGTGGTTCCTGTACAACCGGAATATCCAGTCCGGTTACTTTCTTAGCCGTCTCAATAACCTGTTTAACAGAGAAGCCCTGACCGTTGCCCAGGTTGAACACGTTGCTGTTCTCTCCTTTACGGAGATAGTCTACGGCCCGCAGATGCGCATCCGCCAGATCACTTACGTGGATGTAATCACGTACACAGGTTCCGTCTTCTGTGGCGTAGTCATCACCGAACACGGCGATGTGTGGACGTTGTTTCAATGCCGTTTGCAGTACGAGTGGAATAAGGTGACTCTCAGGCTGGTGATCTTCACCGATTTTGCCGCTATCATGGGCTCCGGCAGCATTGAAGTAACGAAGGGAGACGTATTTGATTTCCTGTACTTTATCGAACCAGGACATCATGCGCTCCATCATCAGCTTGGTTTCACCATAAACATTCGTAGGCTCTGTGCGGTCGCTCTCTTCAATCGGAACTTTCTCCGGCTCACCATAAGTAGCAGCCGTGGAGGAGAAGACGATGCGACGTACATTCGCTGCATTCATCGCTTCCAGCAGGCACAATGTGCCAAACACGTTGTTATCATAGTATTTCACAGGATCTTTCATACTCTCGCCAACCAGTGAGTTAGCTGCAAAGTGGATGACTGCATCAATAGAGTTCTCAGCGAACAGCTTCGCCAGAAGTTCCTTGTCACGCAGATCACCTTCATACAATTTTCCGCCCAGCAGAGCTTCACGATGCCCTGTCTGCAAGTTATCCAGTACAACGACCTCTTCGCCACGTTCCAACAAAGCCGCTACCGTATGAGAACCAATATATCCTGCTCCACCTGTTACCAAAATCGCCATCTTACTTCGCCTCCTTCAATTCTTTAACGCCGTCGCCCACTCCGCATACATAGAACTCGCCCTTGAGACTGGTACGTGCTTCATATGCCGCTCCAACTTCACTTACAAAACGCTCTACATCGTCCTCATGCACAAGGGAAACTGTACATCCGCCGAATCCTGCTCCGGTCATGCGTGCACCCAGAGTGCCTGGAATTCGTTGAGCTTCCTCTACCATAACATCCAGCTCTTCGCAGCTCACTTCATATAGATAACGAAGCGATTCATGAGAAGCATTCATAAGCTTGCCGAAGGTTTCCAGATCGTTATCACGCAGTGCATCCACCGATGCAAGTACACGTGCATTCTCTTCCACGACGTGCTGGGCACGCTGTCTTACCTTCTCATCCTTGATGTGATCCTGCAGTGTGATGAACTGTTCAGGTGTAAGTTGCGCCAGATAGTTCAGTGCAGGCAGTTGTTCTTTCAAAATGGCAAGTGCTTGCTCACATTGGGAGCGACGTTCGTTATAAGCCGAGTCCACCAACCCCCGACGTTTGTTCGTGTTACCAATGACCAGCTTGTAGGCGCCGGTACGGAATGGTACTTTTTCATATTCAAGGGTGTCACACATCAGCAGGATCGCATGATCCTCTGCACCATTAGCTACAGCGAACTGATCCATGATGCCGCAGTTGACGCCAACGAATTCGTTCTCTGCTTTTTGGGACAGCAGTGCCAGTTGCACCGTATCAATATCCTTAACACCTTCAAGCGACTGGATCGCATACCCGGTAAGAACCTCCAGCGATGCAGAAGAGGAAAGTCCTGCGCCGTTCGGAATTTCTCCATGATAGAGGAAGTCATAACCTTTGGTTACTTTTACGCCTTTGCCTTGCAGTTCAACCATGACGCCTACCGGGTAATCCGTCCATTCCCCTGTTTTCTCTTTGCCGATGGAGGACTTATCCAGCGTTCCTTCATAGGACATATTCGTGGAAGTCAACTGCAACTTGTTGTCCTCACGCTCACGGATAATCAAAGTGGTACCGAATTCAAGCGCTGCCGGAAGCACGTATCCACCGTTATAGTCAATGTGCTCACCGATCAGATTCACCCGCCCAGGGGCATGGAACACACGGATGTCCGCCTCACTCTCTCCGTACTTGTCAATAAACTTTTGTTTCAATTCATTTATGTTCATTGCTGCTGCACCCCATCTCAATGTTGTTGGTTTTCTTAATGTTATTATACAAGAAGGCGGTTCCTCTTGAAATGCAACCATGTGTGTTCCATATGGATAAATGTGACCTTTCGACGTATAATGAATGGAACATCCAGGAAGGAAAGGAATGTCATCATGACTGAACAACGTAAGGAAGGGCCAACAGGTGCAACGGGGGATTCGACAAAACAAATTCCGGAAACCTCTGGCAAAAGTGGAGCACTCAGCTACTCGGTTGCCTCCAATCCTGTTTATTATGAAAAAGGGGCATTGCATGTCCTCTTTGCAGGGGCAAGCCAAACCCTTCCCGGTCATGCCCTTGGACCGAAGCTATACGATTATTATCTATTGCACTATGTAGAAAAAGGAGCCGGTACGTTCCGTACTGAACTACATACCTATGAACTATCCGCAGGAGACTGTTTTCTCATTCAACCGGGACAGCTAGTAAGCTACCAATCCCATGCCCGGCGTCCCTGGCAATACCGCTGGATGGCCTTTACCGGCAGCCAGGCTGCGAAGCATATAGAGGAAGCAGGCTTCCGTCCGGAGAAATCCGTCTTTCATGCTGGTCCTTCCTGCGGTATTACCGACTGGTTATCCGTGATGCAGACGTCTTTTGCCGAGCGAAAAGAAAGCTCTCATTTTACATCGCTGGGTACGTTATATATGATTCTAGCCGAGGCACAAAATCACCTTTCTCAGGGTCAAACCTTAATACCAGGTGAATCCTCGATACGACGAACTGTAAAACAGATGATTCAATATATGTCTACCCAATATGCCTACCCTGTCTCGATTGAGCAAATGTCAGCCAGTCTTGGCTATAACCGTGCGTACCTGTCCCGCATTTTCAAACAGGAAACCGGACTATCACCAGTTACCTACCTGCTTAAGCTGCGGATCGATAAATCGCGCCAGCTGCTGCGGGAACGTCCGGACCTGTCCATCGAACAGGTATCCGCCTCCGTGGGGTTGCCAGATGCGCTGTATTTCTCCAAACAGTTCAAGCGATTCCATGGGGAAGCTCCTAGTCTGTACCGAGAGAACATTATTAACAGGCCTACGCATCAATCGACACGCCAAGTACCACCGAACCAGCGATAACCTTGTAATCAAAAACAGGATCTCCTATCCCGTAGGTCTGCATAATAAGGAACAAAAAAGGTGCATCCCGCCATTATGGCTAAGATGCACCTTTTGAACTTTATTTATGATCCGGTTCAGGACGGAGAATCGATTCAATACGTTCCAATTCCTCTGAGGAGAATTCCAACTGGCTGAGAGCAGCGACATTCTCTTCAATCTGCGAAGGACGACTTGCACCAATCAGTGCTGAAGTTACCTTGCCATCACGCAATACCCATGCGAGCGCAAATTGGGCCAGACTCTGACCACGCGATGCTGCAATCTGGTTCAAAGCACGTACTTTGCGCAATGTCTCTGGCGAGATGTTGTTCTCATTCAGAAATACAGACGGGCCCTTGGCACGTGAATCTTCTGGAATGCCATTCAGATATTTGTTGGTGAGCACGCCTTGTGCCAATGGACAAAAAGCAATGCTGCCTGTTCCATACTCATCAAGTACATCCTGCAGCCCATCCTCAATCCAACGATCCAGCATGGAATATTTGGGTTGATGTATTAATAGAGGTGTACCCAAGCCTTTGAGAATTTCCGCTGCCTGCTTCGTCTGTTCTGCAGGATAATTGGAGATGCCGACATACAATGCTTTGCCGGAACGAACAATGTGGTCCAGCGCCATCATCGTTTCTTCCAGAGGTGTTTCTGGATCATAACGATGAGAATAGAAGATGTCTACGTAATCGAGACCCATGCGCTTCAAGCTCTGATTGAGACTGGAAACCAGGTTTTTACGAGAACCCCATTCACCGTAAGGTCCAGGCCACATGTAGTACCCGGCTTTGGTGGAGATGACGAGTTCATCTCGATATGGCTTCAGATCCTGTGCCAATACCTGACCGAATAACTGCTCTGCCGAACCTGCTGGCGGACCATAATTGTTGGCAAGGTCAAAATGCGTAATGCCCAGATCAAACGAACGGGTAATCATATTTCGGCCGTTCTCCGCATTATTAATGCCACCAAAATTATGCCATAACCCAAGTGAAATCGCTGGCAGTTTCAAACCTGAACGTCCAACGCGGTTGTATTTCATTGTTTCGTAGCGTGCATCGCTGGCTACGTAGACCATCATGAATCCCTTCTTTCCCCAGGTTCCGCCTCTAGTACCCGGTCCGTATGCCGGAGAATGCGGTTATTCGGACAATGTTGACTTACGTTTAACCAAGAAGCTGGTCCACCTTATTCATTACCTCACCAATAGGGTCTGTAATCAGCAAATCAGCCTGCCGGTCGTAAGCCGTAGGTGTAGCGTTAAGCAAGACTGTATGTTTCCCTTGAAAATACGTAATCAATTGTGCGGCAGGATACACGGTTAGTGAAGTTCCACCTACCAACAGCAAATCCGCCGAAGACAGTGCGTCAACCGAACGATATAATATCGTTTGGTCCAGTTCTTCTTCATACAGCACGACATCCGGCTTGATCACGCCACCACACGCAGTGCAACGTGGAACGATTTCTTTTGCCTTAATAATATCATTCAACCCATAAAACCTCTTGCAATCCATACAAGCGTTTCGATGGATCGAACCATGAAGCTCCAGAACATTACTGCTGCCAGCCTTCTGGTGCAATCCGTCGATATTTTGCGTGATAACCGCCTGAAGTTTTCCTTCCTGCTCCAATCTGGCGAGCAGTCGGTGGCAGCCGTTGGGCATCGCATCGGGATGAAGCATTTTGCCTCGATAAAAATCATAAAAAATATCAGCATGCTGGTCAAAAAAATGTCGGCTCAGCAGCTCTTCCGGTGGATAGGGTGAATGCTGCTCAGTCTGGTATAAGCCAGCGGCAGAGCGGAAGTCGGGAATCCCGCTTTCCGTTGAAGTTCCGGCCCCTCCGAAAAAAACAATATTTGAACTTTCCTTAATCCAGGCAGCCAGTTGTTCTGTTGCGTTCATCCTCTCTCCTCCTTTACGAGATCACCCCTGTGGAGATTTTTCAGAGATGATTTTTAACTCATCATAATTTTGGATAATGGCATCGGCGTCATGTAAATAGTGGCTTCCCTCGACTTCTGGACAGAAACCAATCCTATAGGACACCCCTGCGTTGCGTCCCATCTGCATATCCCCATTGCTGTCACCGATCACAACAGCCTCCTCAGGAAGAATATGTAATTCCCGGCAAGCCAGAACCGCAGCCTCTCCATCCGGTTTGCCCCGAGTCACCCGGTCACTGCCTATAATCGATGTAAAATACGACCGGATGCCCATCCACTCCAGATGCTCCTCGGCAGCAACTGTGCTGTCCGAAGTGACAACTGCCATGGGAATCGATGCTTCCTTGCAGCTCTGCAAAAATGCATTTAGTCCAGGCAGCGGTTCGGCCATTTTTCTCTGCCTTACCTCATCCATGGCGACACTGGAAAAACGGCGAATCGTAGTGATTGCTTCATTCCAAGGCATGCCTGCTGCATACAACTGCCCAGCAAGCAAACCGTTGCTCTCATCCACCGTGGCAATAGCCAATGGCCCTTGAAGATCATATCCGATCAGGTGACCTTCGCGATTGTGGACCGTACCGAAAACTTGCTCACGCTCTACCGTGAACGAGGCACCGAGCTCTGACAGCTGCGATTCCAACTGATTCAGCAAAGACTCCGCCCACGGCCCCCATAGTTGTAAGAAATCCAGTAATGTTCCATCCTTATCAAAAAGAATGCCTCGGCAGGTAACTTGCCTACCATGGATTTGCAGCATAGACATACATATCACCTCCAGTTTCCGTCTGCTATGGAGTAGTCCCTTTCACCTTTGAACTTGCAGCTTACTTGATTGTATCCAGCCAGCCTACAGTCGTTTTAACCGTTTGAGACAGCTGTTCCTCTTCACTGACCCCAGCTTCGCCGTCACCACTTTGATGACCATAGTCACCAAACTGCGAATGGTTACCACCTTCAATGGTGTAATACACCGTATCTTCTGGCAAATATGCCCGACCATTCTGATACTTTGTGGCATTCACCACTTCATCATTAGTACCCAGTATGGATAACGCGGGTATCCCCAGTGACTTCACACTGCCTTTTTCATCCGGATAAGATGCGAGGAAAAAGATGCCTTGAAGTGCATCCGGATGGGAAGCCGCATAACGTGCAGCCATCGATCCACCAAGAGAATGCCCTCCCATAACAAATGGTTCATCCGGATAGGCTTCAATAATATCATCTGCGAGATTCTGCTTGAGTACCGCCAGATTAACCGGCATTTTTGCAATAATGGTATGATGTCCTGCCGCCGCAAGTTCATGGGCAAGAGGTGCATAACTTTCCGGTTTAACCAATCCACCTGGATAAAAAATAACACTAACCCCAACAGATTTGTCCGGCACAAAATCAATCCAGTTGTCTTTTTCAGTTACCGTCACCTGATTTGCAGTTTCCATGGCTGTCTGAGCCATTTCCTGTGGTCCATAGGGCGTAAACAGCTTCCAGGCCACGAACCCACACCCAATGACAATGAGCGCCAGAAGAACGAGCAGGAATTTCCCGATGCCCCTCTTCTTGCGCCCTGTATTATATCGGTTTCTCAACGTTCATCACCTTTCTGCACTTCCGCAGGTGCCGCGGCTTGCAGAACGGGAGCCTTCATTCCTGAGGCTCCCCTTCTCCATCATTCATCGCTATTCAGCCTTGGCCTTGCGGTAAGCATCCATATATTGTTCCGCTTTGCGGCGGACATGACTCAAGTCCCCCGTCTTCACTGCTTCCGCTGTAAGATCCGAGCCAATACCTACAGCAACAGCGCCTCCCTTAATCCAGTCACCTAGATTGGACAAGGACACCCCACCGGTCGGCATAAAATTCGCTTGTGGCATAGGCCCCTTCATCGTTTTGATAATGGACGGATCGTAGAGATTACCCGGGAACAACTTCACAATATCCACGCCAAGTTCCAATGCACGTTGTACATCCGCAATGGTCATCACCCCTGGAAGAATCGGAATCCGGTACAGGTTGCAGATTTTCACAGTATCCGGGTTCAGGGAAGGACCCACAACAAACTCGGCACCTGACATAATCGCGGCACGCGCTGTCTGGGGTTCAAGCACGGTTCCAGCTCCAATAATGGCAAATTTCTCTGGATCTTGTGTGTTCCAATGGTATACACGGCTTAATTTCTCGATGGCTTTGAGGGCACTAGGCACCGTCATCGTAATCTCGATAATCTTGATGCCACCCGCGATGGCTTGCTCGGCCATGGCGATAACCTGATCAGCAGAATCTGCACGCAGAACCGCAACAACCCCACTGTCCGTTATTTTTTGCAGCAGCTGAAGCTTCTTCATTTCATTCTCTCCCTTGTCAATGTGGTTGTCTATTACAAGCTTTACATTAATGAACGAAGATGAGACATATATGATAGCAGCAGCGACTAGCGCTCAACATGAGCTACATTGTTCAGCTTGGCCTCGACCTGCTCCCACGTCGGGAGCGCCTCCCAATCGCCAACAGCCTGTATAACCATGGAACCGGTCAAATTCCCGAGGCGGGTCGCCTCCTGTGGGGAATATCCTTTCATAAGGCCGGACAAAAAGCCCGCACAGAATCCATCTCCTGCCCCAACCGTATCCAAGACATGATCTGCCTTGAAGTACGGAACTTCCGTTAGGGTACCATTCACCAATACGTAGGTCAAATCAGGGCCACCCTTCACGATACAGACTGCATTCATGGCGGACAAACGCTCAAGTACTTTTTGATCATCTTCTTCGTTATACAGAAGTTTCATCTCGTCCAGACCCGGCAAGAAATAATCGGCTTGCTCAGCCAGACGAAACAGAACAGGACGCGCTTCTTCAGCTGACCACAGTTTAAGACGCAGATTCGGATCAAAACTCACTTTTACACCAGCCTGCTTGGCTATATGTATAGCAGCTTCAACAGTAGCAAGTCCCGACGCGCTTATTGCTGCGGTGATGCCTGTAACGTGAAGGATTTGTGCACCCGCAATATAATCCGTGTCCAGATCTTCAGGAGTAATCCCACTTGCAGCGGATAGCTTCCTATAATAGTGTACCGAGGCTTTCCCGGAAGCGTTCTCACGAATCATCAAACCGGTGGGCTCTTTGTCGCTCATCCTTGCTCTGGATACATCTACACCTTCACCACGAATAGCTTTCAAAATCATGTTACCGATCGGATCATTACCCAGGCGGCCAAACCAGCCGCTGGTATGCCCTAGTCGGGATACACCAATCGCCAGATTACTCTCCGCGCCCCCAAATGATTTATCTAATGTCGCTGCATATTCGAGACCTCTTGTATCCTTTGCTGTCAGCAAACCCATGCTTTCACCAAACGTAACAATTTCCGGGCTAGGGCGGGTATTCGTCGACATGAATTCTCCCCTCCTTATATTTACAATTTCTCATCTTCTTTCCCCATTGTCAGCCTCTATGCAACCGTTGTCAATCCCGGAGCGTTCATTTTGTTGTCACAGCTTTGAGAAAGGATAGCGCTTTCTATTGTGAAATATATCACAATAGATAATGCACATCCATATTACCCTTATTACAGAACCAGATTGCAATCACCAAGGGTTATCAGGGGGCTACAACATGAACAAACCGACCATCATTCACGAAGATCAGGATTCCTTTTTTTACAACTTGCGCTTTATGCTCATTGTCTGTGTACTAGCGGGCAATGCTCTCGAACCAATCATTCACGTTTTACAGGAGCAGAGGCTCTGTTTCTGTGGATATATACGTTTCACATGCCGCTGTTTGTATGGGTAACCGGCTACTTCGCCAGACATACACTCAAAGGTGCATCTGGCCGTAATGTGCTTATACAGATTGCACTACAGTACCTTCTGTTTCAGTCTTTGTATGCAATAATGGATTTCACCGTATTCCACACACCGCATATGCGTTTGTCTTTCTTTGCACCTTATTTATTGCTCTGGTTTCTGGCAAGTCATTTTTGCTGGCGGCTGCTGCTTCGTCTTACCCTCTATTGGAAACCGATATACAGACTACTCGTTGCCGTGATGCTGGGAGTATGTGCAGGATATTTACCTATGGACGGTTTCTGGCTGAGCTTCAGCCGAACATTTGTATTTCTACCTTTCTTTGTTATCGGGTATGACTACGGAGCATCTATCCGCTCCCGTTTACGATCCGGATGGGGCCGTAGAATTGCTGCTACGTTGTCTGCTGCTCTTCTTGGTTGGATTGGACTTGGAGGGTTCAACATTTCACCAGGCTGGTTACTGGGGAGCATGACTTACGCAGAGCTTGGACACCATGAGTGGTTTGCAGGAATATACCGACTCGGCATCTATTCGCTTGAAATTGGATCAGGAGCTTTATTTCTCGCCTGGGTGCCTTCATTAACATCCAGATTGACCGATCTGGGAAGACGTACTCTTTATGTATTCCTTTTACATGGATTTCTCGTTCGCCTGGCGGTCTGGTCCGGGGTTTACAATTATATAGAGACCAGCTTGTACATTCCGGTGATTGTTTCCATTGCATTACTGTTCGCTATAACGCTGGCCCACCCAGCCGTCCGTCATGCCTTTCGGCCGCTCATTGAGCCCGACATTTCCCGCGTTCACTTTAATCGTCAGGGGGGATTAAAACGTCCAGCCTCCTGGTTCAGATGAACTGAAATCCTGCTCCTTTCCATTAGAATTGCCTTGTTTCAGGCTGGAAATGTTGTGGTAAGTAGCATTACGCGCTACAACAATCTACTTATGATATAAGGAGTGATTTGTAATGGCACGTCCACAGACGTCTGAACACAAAATGAGTCGCGAGGAAGCGGGTAGATTAGGTGGCAAGGCCACATCCAAAAAGCATGATCGGAGCTTCTACCAAATGATAGGTAAAAAAGGTGGAGAAGCGACTTCAGATGCGCACGATTCTCAGTTTTATAAGGAAATTGGCCGCAAGGGTGGAGAAGCAACTTCCGAATCTCATAATAAAGAATTCTATCGGGAGATTGGCCGTAAAGGCGGGAGCAGTTAGTCTATCCCCATGGGCAGCATTGAAAGATCACCAGATATAATGCATCTAATCAAGAAGCTTCATTCCATTAGTGGATTGAAGCTTCTTTCTATTGATTGTAGAAATATGACCACGGTTGTGATAGACTCTATAGAAAAACCGGGTTGTTCACGGGTTTAAAGCACCAAAGAATTTCACGAACTACGGGAAACTCGAAACCGGCAATGTCGGTCTATTTTTTTAGAGTACGGATGAAATTAAACGACAGATGCACTGCCATTTATATTTCCATTCATGTTGCTCAATATTTTAAATTTGGGGGGAAATACACCATGTCAGCCAAGAAGATGCGTTCCGATATGATCAAAAAAGGTTTTGACCGTGCACCGCACCGCAGTTTGCTCCGCGCAGCGGGCGTTAAAGAAGAGGACTTTGGCAAACCATTTATTGCCGTTTGTAACTCTTACATTGATATCGTGCCCGGCCATGTTCACCTGCAGGAATTCGGTAAAATTGTAAAGGAAGCTATTCGTGAAGCCGGTGGCGTTCCATTCGAGTTCAACACCATCGGAGTTGACGACGGAATCGCCATGGGACACATTGGTATGCGTTACTCGCTGCCAAGCCGTGACATTATCGCGGATTCCGTGGAAACCGTTGTATCTGCACACTGGTTCGACGGCATGGTATGTATCCCGAACTGTGACAAAATCACACCAGGCATGATGATGGGAGCACTCCGCTGTAATATCCCTACCGTGTTTGTCAGCGGCGGTCCAATGAAGGCAGGTCGTGATAGCAACGGTAAAGCATTGTCCCTGACTTCCGTATTTGAAGGTGTAGGTGCTTATCAAGCTGGTAAAATCGATGACAAGAGCTTGCTTGAACTTGAACAGTTCGGCTGTCCAACATGTGGATCATGCTCCGGTATGTTTACCGCGAACTCCATGAACTGTCTGGCTGAAGCGATGGGACTGGCTATGCCAGGCAACGGAACCATCCTGGCTGTTGCTCCTGAGCGTCGTGAGTTTGTTAAACAATCCGCTAAACAACTGATGGAACTCATCAAAATGGATTTGAAACCACGCGATATTGTTACTGTAGAAGCTATCGACAACGCTTTTGCACTGGATATGGCTATGGGTGGTTCCACGAATACGGTCCTTCATACATTGGCACTGGCTCATGAAGCAGGCATCGATTATCCAATCGAGCGAATCAATGAAGTTGCTAACCGCGTTCCTCACTTGGCCAAATTGGCACCTGCTTCCGATCTTCACATCGAAGATGTTCACAATGCTGGTGGCGTAAGTGCAGTTCTGAACGAATTGCTCAAGAAACCAGGTGCAATTCATGGCGACTGCATTACTGTAACAGGTAAAACGATCCGTGAGAACGTTGAAGGTCAGGAAATCCAAGATACAAATGTCATTCACCATCTGGATAACCCGCATTCCGAAAAAGGCGGCTTGGCTGTATTGTTTGGTAACCTTGCACCACAAGGCGCCATCATCAAGGTTGGTGCTGTTGACGCTTCGGTTGGCGGATATCACAAAGGTCCTGCTATTTGCTTCGACTCCCAGGAACAAGCACTGGAAGGCATTGCGAACGGCAAAGTAAAAGAAGGGCATGTTGTTGTTATCCGTTATGAAGGACCAAAAGGCGGCCCAGGTATGCCTGAGATGCTCGCTCCTACTTCTCAGATCGTAGGTATGGGCCTTGGTGCCAAAGTAGGTCTGATCACCGACGGACGCTTCTCTGGCGCATCCCGCGGAATCAGTATCGGACATATCTCTCCGGAAGCTGCTGAAGGCGGCCCAATCGCTTTTGTTGAAGAAGGGGATATCATTGAACTCGATCTGAACAACCGCATCATCGAATTGCATATCAGTGACGAAGAATTCGAACGTCGTCGCGCAGGTTGGAAGGGCTTTGAACCGAAAGTAAAAACCGGTTACCTCGCTCGTTATTCCAAACTGGTAACGAATGCAAGCAACGGTGGCGTACTGAGTATCTAATTCAAGTAATATCCGGTGAATTTCTATACCGGAAACATAAATAAAGGGTTGCTCTTCAGCCGAATTCGGCGAAGAGCAACCCTTTTCTTTATTCATTTCGCAATCAGTTTCGTTCAGGTACAAGATCCTGTTCAGGAACCAACAATTCCTCTGAGGACTGTTCCGCCGTTGCAGCTACCAATGCGTGCTGCCCATATCGATCCAACAGCACATCAAGCGGCATGGCAATCATTTTTGGAACCAATTGTTCGGATCGCTGCTTCAGTCGTTTCGTCCCTGCCGGATGAATGACGCTTAGCAGAAGTTTCAGATACACTTTGGATGCAGAACTGAACGGTCCAGGAGCTAACTCCCGAACCGTAAACCCGAATTTCTCCGGTCCCCGGTTAATCATGCTAACACCGTATAGAGCCTTGGCTGAACGAAGTTCGGGTTCAAGTGCGACCTGCCGGGCCAAATCAGGAAGCTGCTGTTCCATCGCCCGAATCATGCGAATGGCCAAATGCATACTTGAGCGTGAAGTCATACCTAGATCGAAAAGTTTTTTATTATCAAAATGAAGTTCAATAACCGGATCTCCGTTCCGAATCACATGACCGTCATTCATTTCAACCAATGCTCCGTGATATACGCGGGAGCGGTAATGTAACAATGGATCCTCCGGTGATGCTGTATGCAAATGGTATACCCAATGAAACAACTTCTCCCAGCCTAGCCATAACGCAACAACCATCCGTTTCCAAGGTGATAAATGTGTTTGTGGTTGATTTGTACTTTCAGGTTCACTCACCGTAACGCCTCCCATCAACGTATCGATGCGTACACTGTGCAACTGCTGCCTGTTTGCTTCCTGCAATACGACTTCGAGCGCCTGGAGCATCTGCTCCGGCGCGTGTGCATCAGCGCCGAGGGTAGTCCCCCGATCATGCAGTAACATGACCTCTCCGCCCCTTAGTTCCTTCAACATTCGTTCCGTCAATTTCTCAACGCCCACACTGCTTCTCCAGTCCTCAAACATGGACGACCACAGAATAATCCGGCGATCTTTTTTACTGAAAAAATCAAACAGATTCATAATGCCCCATGGTGGACGATAATAACAAGTTCTTACCCCCGTTACCCCTTGAATAATCTGACCAGTTCGTTGAATTTGATCTCGAACCGTACGCGGCCGCATCAACCAATTGGTTTTGTGAATATAATTATGAATTCCGAGAAGATGACCTTCCTCATGTATACGCTGAATAAGCTCGGGATGACGGGCAGCATGCTCCCCGACGACAAAAAACGTAGCCTTCGCTTCATACTGACGCAGTAAATCAAGCAGTCTGGGTGTGTATTCCGGGTCCGGCCCATCATCAAAGGTTAAGGAAAACTCCGTCTCACTTCTCCCGCGCCTGAACACACGAAAACCGAAAAGTCTGCTAACTAAACTCGGAATAAAGGCGTAAAACGATGAAATGTACAATAACCACAGTAATATGCTCTGAAGTAAATTTGTCATGCTACAAACTCCCCGCTTCTCTTGCTGAATTACCGTGCCATAATATAGCACTAACCAAAATAAACCGCCTTTAATTTTATCATAATTCAGCCTTTTCTTGAATCCTCTTTTCCCAAAAAGATAGCTATCGTGTACAATAAATGCATCCTAATTTTTACCTTAATGATGTTTACAAAGGAGCCATGCCCATGCTGCCGCTTTACAAAAAATACGGGCGCACCGTCTTTGACATTGCGCTGCTCGTTTTAACCGTGTACTTTATCATGTACGGATTCAGTCGATTATATCAATTGGCTGCGCCAGTTTTTCTTTCATTTATAGTGTATTGGATGATCGAACCTCTGGCAAGATTTCTGCATCGCAAAGGATTGCCCAAAACCTTAGGTGCCGCCATTTCGGTGTTATTGTTTCTTGCCGTTATTGTTGCTGCCTTTTTTGGATTGGGATTAATTATCGTATCCCAAATTTCTAATTTGCAGGATAATTTCCCTTATTATATCGAGATGATTCAACGTGAATTCACCAATCTGGTTTATTTCATCCAGGACAAGTCTGATGCCTTACCTGACGGAATAACCGATAAGGTTAATGACTATTTTGCTACACTGACCGGATTCCTCTCCAAATGGGTAACCAGCGGTGCGCAATTCGTCATCGGTTTTCTCAGTTCATTTTCTTCCTTTATTACTAACTTTGGGATTGCCATTATTCTCGCGTTCTTTCTTAGCATCGAGATTGAATCCTGGCGAAAATTTGCCCGGGCCAAAACGCCAAAAACGTTGAAGCTGGCTATTGATTTTATGCGTAATCATGTATTCAAGACGATCCGTTCGTATTTGAAGGCCCAGATGATTATGATGCTAATTACTTTTGTACTGATTTATGCAGGCTTGTTAATTCTGGGAACTGCCAATGCCTTCACCATCGCAGCCATCTGTGCCGTTTTTGATCTCGTTCCTTTGCTGGGTGTTCCTGTTATTTTCATTCCGTGGATTGTGTATCTGTTCATTGTTGGAAATAGCAGCTTAGCCATTGGCTTAATTGTAGTCCTTGCTGTAACCATGCTGACACGCCAACTGCTGGAGCCCAAAATATCGGGTAATTCAATCGGGGTTTCTTCCGCTTACTTGATGCTTTCTTTTATGCTGATATCGCTCTCTGTGTTTGGTCTGGCTGGTGTGGTATTGTCTCCCGTGCTGCTGATTCTGCTCAAAGAACTGCTGCAACAAGGATATCTCCAGCAATGGATTCATTTGCCGAAGGATGAATTCGAATCTTCCCCATTAGTGATGGACACACCGGGCAGCACCGCCCCTGGTATGAATGCTGAGCCTTCGGTGCAAGAACCTTCTTCTCATGGTAATCATGAGGATTCAGCCAAATAGTCCATCACTTTTCTGAACATCGCCGTTGCTTGATGACGGCTGCTTGGAGCAACGTTTTGAACAAGGACAGCTACAGCATATTTGGGTTGTTCCGTAGGTCCATACCCAATAAACCATTGATGGTTACGTTTCTCTCCGTGCTGCTGTACCTGTGCTGTACCTGACTTCCCTGCCACCTGCCACCGTGCATGTTGCAGGGATTTTCCCGTTCCGTCACTAACAACCTTCTTCATCCAAGATAACAGCTGATGCGCTGTAGCTGGAGAGATCCGTCCTGCTGAAGCTGGTGAAGCATGCATCGGCATATCCAGCATCGTATCGCCATCGGCATATCGGATACGCTGAACAAGGCGTGGAGCACTTACCCTGCCATCATGCAAGAGCGTGACGATCAGATTAGCCGCTTGTAATGGAGTAACCAGAACGTCCCGCTGTCCGATAGCCGTCTGTACCTTGGCTCCTTCATCCTGAGTAGACACAGATGGCAGCCTCACTCTTCCTGCATCCTCGTGATCGAAATGATGCAGGACCGGCATACCTGCAACCTGCTTTCCCTCCCAGCCAACTGTACGCGCCAACCCCAAAGCATCCGCCGTACGTTCCAGCTGCTCCATACTGAGCCGACGGGCAGTTTCAGCAAATACAATATTGCAGGACTCGGCAAATCCCTGCTCCAGATTCAATGTCCCATGCCCATGCTCCTTCCAGCAGGACAGACCGTATTTCCCCCATTCACCATTACAATGGAAAGTCTCCCCTTTGGATACAGCGTGATATTCCAACGCTGCCGCTACTGTAACGATTTTGAATATGGAACCGGGTACAGCCCCCTGCACAGCGCGATTTGCCCAAGCCGTTTGTTTGGGGTCCACATGCTGCGGATTATAGAACGGTACCGAAACCATTGCACGTACGTCTGCATTAGCCGCATCCAGCACAACGATAGCTCCTTCCTTCATTCCAGACTTCTTCACAATATGCTCTATCCCATGCTGCACATCGATATTGATCGTCGTCTCTGCACGCAATGGATAGTGTGTATTAGAGGGGGCAATCACGCGTGGCTGGATATGCGGAATAACTTCTCCTAAACCTGTAACCATGCGTGTTAGCAGGGTAGGCCCAATGCCCATCAATAAAGGTTCCATTGTTCTTTCCAGCCCAGCTGCTCCAGATTTCATGGCAAAAGGCTGCTTCACCTCATTCTTGTGACCAGACTGCACATTCGAGAATCCAGGCTGTTCAGCAAGATAACCCAACCATTGCATGCCCGTAGTGGCTTGTCCATAACGTGTCATGAAAGGATACACACTCGCTCCGTCTGCCTTCAATTCACGTAATCGGGTAACCTGGGAATTGGTTAACGTACTGGGCTGGTTGGTACCTGCTGTCCAGAAATGGGGTGCGTTTCCTTGATTCCATTCCTTTTGTAACGACTTCACATTGGTATGTAAGAGAGCCGCCAATTCCTTAACTTCCGAATTTGCCATTGTGGATGGATATGAATGACTTGTTTGACCTGGATGCGGAAAAAGGACCAACCCCCATTCCAGCTTGCCTGTTAAGGGTTGACCCTTATAATCGGTAAACTGGCCGCGTCCCGTATCCAGTACCACCCCTCGCTCTCGCTGCAATACGGACATTTCACGAACGGTTCGTTGAAATCCTGGCATCGTGCGGTTGATTTGAACGACCTGAAGCCAAGCCAAACGAATCATAAGCAAAATAAATAAACCTGTAAGAAGAATACATGTAAAATAAATGCGCCGTTTCAGTTGTACATGCATCAGGCCACCCCGTTCAACGTTTTGGCATAGTATTCTACATTCAGAATGGAATTATCCGGTAACAACAAGAAAACCTGTCCCTTATAAAGGACAGGCTTCTCGAATGAATCAAATAGGTTCGAATTAGACTGTAAAGCGAGACAAAGTATCTTTCAATTCTGTCGAGACATTCTCCAGTTTTGCAGACAAATTCACCAGTTGGTTGCTGATATTTTGTTGTTCACTGCTTAAGGAGGCAACTTCCTGGGACGTTGCAGAAGATTGTTCAGCTACTGCGCTGACATTACTCATCGCTTCAGACAACGTACCTTGAGACTGATTCAAATCTCCGATTGAGCCGGTGACCATGCTCAGGCTCTCAACAAATGCACCCATTTGTTGCTGTACTGAGGCAAATATTACGTTGGTATCTTTCACGGCATCCATCTGTTCCTTAAATAACGGGTAAGCTGCAGACAATTGATCCACCGTCTCGTTCATTTCGGTCATAATCTTGTCGGTAATGTCGCCCACCATATCAATGGACTGTCTGGATTGTTCAGCCAACTGGCGAACCTCATTCGCTACCACCATGAATCCACGTCCAGCTGTACCGGCACGAGCGGCTTCAATGGTTGCATTCAAGGAAAGAATGTTCGTTTGCTTGGTAATATTCTGCATGACGTCAAGCACCTTCAGAACAGAGGACGTACTCTCTTTCAAGGAATCCACTTTATTAACCAACGCACCGATCATTTCTTCTGTCTTCTGCGTTTTGGTCATCAACTGATTCAGATGCTGTGTACCTGTCTGACTGGATTTCTCTACATGACGGGCTGAATCACCCATTTGTTCATTCGCGGCAACCACACTCTCCATCTGACGGGAGATATTGTCGGTCAATTCATTTCCACGCTCTGCTTCTGTTGCCAGACTGCTTGCTCCACCTGCAATTTCTTCAGTGGCTACGGCAATCTCGGAAGCAGAGACTGCTGTTTTCTTGGACGCATTGCTCAGCTCAGAAGCCGTATCCAATACTTCCTGTGCAGAACGGTTGGTTTGCTCCACGAGTTTCGTAATTTGCTCCATCATCAGATTGAATGCAGCCGATAATTGACCAATTTCATCCTGGGAGCTATAAGGTGTACGCACCTTGAGGTTCCCTTTTGCTCCTTCTTGCATCAGATCTTTCAATTTACCCATTGGACGGGCAATCATACGAACCATCCAGATACCGATCAGAATCGCAATAGCCGCATCAACCAATGCCATCCACAAAGTCAACGTCAGAATACCCTTGGCATCTTTCACCAGAATAGATGTTGGAACCATCCCGATCAGTTTCCAATCGGATGAATCCATGGTGCTATATGAAGCCAGCATATTGGTTGAATTTCCATCCACCGTATACTCCGTATTCGTGCTGCCGGATTTTTCTTTCAACTCTTTTACAAAAGTCAAATCCGTATCTTTCCCTGTACGATCAGCAATCGTTGAAGCTACCACCTTGTTGTCCGGAGCAATGAGTTGAAGAACTGAGCCTTCACCCAAGTCAAGAGATTTCAATTGCTGTTCCAGAACCTCCAATTTCAATTCAATGATTAACACATAGGACTGGGTTGTGCCTTGCAGATTTTTCATCGATCGGGCAATGCGGAACGTGGGTGTGCTGCCATCCTCTTTGGCTTCTGTTGGAAGCCAACGATATCCACCCGCCTGAACCAATTCATCATACCAAGCCTCTTTACGGATGTCGCCCATGGCAGAGCTGTTGCTGCCTGTACCCATTGTCGATTTTGTTTCGTCTGTCGGCACAAGATAAATCGCTTCCATAGATTTATTCGTAAAAGCAATATTCGACAATTGTTTGTTGATGGAGCTTGAATTCACAAACGTATCATATGCCGACAAATTTTTATCAGACATTTTCTGAAGCAAGGACTGCATTTCTGGATCGAAGAAAATTTGAGTGGATGTATCTACAAACCGCTCCAGAATAATGTCCATTTTTTGCTTGGTTTGTTCAATCGTTTCCTGATTTGATCGGGATGCATTCTTCTCAATTGTATCTTTGGCTTTCGCATAGGATAATAGACCCAAACTAACGACAAAGATCATGATGCCCGCAAAAAAGATCAAAAACAGCTTAACGCCTACCGATTTAACGGGATTAGCCTTCTTAATCTGTGTAAACGTTGTTCCCCCAACATTTTTCCAGTTCTGCTTTTTCAATTGGGTTTTCGTTTTGTTCCATCCCGACTTCAGCTTACTCCCGTCCAGTTTAAAGGGCTTTTGGCCTGGAGTATCCCCTGTCTTACTCTTAACTACTTTTTCTTTCTTCACTTTCTGAACCTTCTCGGGCTTAACCTTCTCGGGTTTTGTCAATTCTTCCCCACTGTCCATCTGCTTCTTTTGAACCAATCCCATTCACCTGCCAGTAATTTACTTGTTAGATTTTCTTTCTCTCCCCTATAAATATGTAGTATTCGACAACTTTCTCCTTTCCCCTTTCGTTTTCTCGAAATTTTTTACAACTTTTTTCCTATTTTTCTATAATAAAAAGACCCCCATATGCCGATATACGGAGGTCGAATTTGTAAATTTTATAACACTATATTGTTAAAACATAACACCATTTTGTTAAAAACTAGGCATTTGAACCTACTTCTTTTTTCTCATCATATCAAAATAGGAAACAGGTTGATCCACCTTCATTTTTACACGCTGTAAGGGATGACGAGCTGCATCGATTACGTTGCCTTCTTCATCCTGTAATTCCCCAACCACCTGTTTGAAAAAGTGGCCTCCCGGACCGAAAAATTCGATCTCCTGGCCTGGTTTGAAATGATTGCGCTGTTGAATGGTCGCCATTCCTGTAGGTGCATCATAATCCACAACCAATCCGGCAAAGTCGTAAGGCACCGCTTTTTCTTCCGGTTCATAGATGTGATCTTCATGATCGGGTGTATCATAGAAAAATCCGGTATTCAGTGGACGATTCGCCGCCTTGTTCATTTCCTCTACCCACTCAGGCTTCAATACATAGTTCTCCGGGTCAGCCATATAAGAATCAATAGCCTGACGATAGACGTTAACCACGGTAGCCACATAGTGAATCGACTTCATGCGTCCTTCGATTTTGAAACTATCCACACCCACATCAATCAGCTCAGGAATATGCCCAATCATGCACAGGTCCTTTGAACCCATGGAAAAAGAATTGTCCTGCTCCTGGAATAGGGGCAACTGGTTTTCTCCCAATTTGAATGGTGCAGGGGCCTGCATTTGCATTTCTTCTTCGCTGACCCACACGGTATCTTCCCGGGCATCTTCAAACAGATCATACTTCCAGCGGCAGGACTGGCAGCAGCCACCCCGGTTGGAATCCCGATCCGTAAAATGGTTGGACAATACACACCGTCCGGAATAAGACGAGCACATCGCTCCATGAATAAAGGCTTCGATCTCGATATCCACATTGGCCTTGATTTCTTCAATCTCCTCAAAGCTTGTCTCACGTCCGAGAACGACGCGTGGAAGCCCTTCATCCTTCCAGAACTTCACAGCTTGCCAGTTCAGAGTTGATTGTTGTGTACTCAAATGCACTTCCAAACCTGGTACTGCACGCTGAGCCACTTCAATGATCGCTGGATCTGCTACGATAATAGCTGCAATTCCTGCATCATACAAGTTTTGCAAATATGCTTGGATACCTTCGATATCTTCATTATGTGCATAAATATTGGTTGCCACGAAGACCTTGGCTCCATATTTTTTGGCAAATTCCACACCTTCACGCATTTCTTCAAAGCTAAAGTTATCTGCGTTGGAACGTAATCCGTATGCCTGTCCACCGATATACACAGCATCTGCACCATAATGGATTGCAAATTTAAGTTTTTCCAGATTGCCCGCCGGAGCAAGCAGCTCCGGTTTGTCCAGACGGTTACGTTTACCCGAAAACTTCCGCTGTACCGCCACTGTTTCCATTTCGTTCACCTCGTCTATTAATACACCTGTTCTTTATAGAAAAATCCAAACGACAATTCCCGTTCAGGGTCCTGCATTTGACGAACTTCGTCCAACCATTCTTCACAAAAGGCATAAGCATCGGCATCAGCCGCATAACTATCCAGAGCTATACGGTATGCACGTACAACAGCTTCGTTATACGCAAGTGGTTTTAATATGCCTTCAATTTTGAAACTGTGTACCCCGGCCTCCATCAACAGATGCAGATCCTCAAGAATACAGATATCCTCCGAGCTCATGATATGAGTTCCGTTCACATCTTCATAGATCGGGAACTTCTCATCCCGACGTTCAGCCTCAATCAGAAATAAACCCCGCTCTTTACCCAAATGCCCTTCTACAGGGCGCCCCTGATGGGACATATAACTTTGCACCAGACTCCGTTTGGAATGATAAATGTTCGTCATGCCATGCACCTGCACCTGGGCTTCCACCTTCAGAAATGGAACCATTTCTGTCAGCTCGTCCATATTCAACTCCCGAGCAAGCACAACTCGACTCGCGCCTTTGGTTCCCCAGTAGTTGGCTGTTGCATAGTTGGTCGATGTCATCTCGGCGTTCCAGTGCAGCTGAATATGGGGAGCAAACTCCTTAATAGCGGCGAGCACAGATGGGTCGTTGAACTCCACCCCATGTACACCGATTTTACCCAGTGCTTGAACATATTCAGGTAATTCCTTTAGCAGCTCGTTGGACATCAGATTGTTCATGGACACGTATACACGAGCCTGATGTTTCGCTGCAATGGCAACGACCTCTGCCGTTTCTTCCACACTGAAGCTTCCGGGAAGACGCATGCCGAAGCGATCATCCCCAATTAACAAAGCATCCGCTCCTGCTTGGAGCAGCACCTCTGCCTCTTTCACATTTGCCGCCGTAACGAGCAGTTCATGTTTCGTACTCATATACATCCCCTCCGCTTATTGCGCAGCCTTACTTTTGGCTATATTTTGCTGATGTTCCTTATACGTTTTGGCAAATAGATGTCCAGACGAGCCATCCTTTTTCGTCACATAGAACAGATACTCCGAAGCTTCCGGATTTAGCGCTGCCTCAATGGACGGAAGACTTGGACTGGCAATTGGACCTGGTGGCAAGCCTTTATTCAGATACGTATTATATGGACTTTGCACCTTTAGATCCTTGAAGAACAATCGTTCCTTCGGCTTGTCGAGCAGATATTGCACGGTAGCATCAATCTCCAGCTTCATATCCTGATTAATCCGATTGTAGATTACACCTGCAACCAGAGCACGTTCCTCATCCACTACAACTTCTTTCTCCACCAGTGACGCAACGGTCAGCAGTTCATGCAGGGAAAGGTTCTTCTCTTGGAGCTTGGCTTCCAAATCAGGAATGGAATTAATCTTGGTCTGAAATTCTTCCAGCATACGTTGCATCACATCATGCGTGGAACTACCCTTTTTCAGCTCATACGTTTCCGGGAACAGATACCCTTCCAATACGTAGCGAAGTTCTTCATCCACTGGAATATTTTTGACGATATCTACATCAAAGGCCGAGGGATCATTGGCCAGCTTGAGGAATTCATCTCGATCTAGGACATGCTCATAAGAAAGCTTTCCCGCCATTTGCAGAACGGTATACCCCTCCGGAATCGTAAATTTCACCATTTCCTCCGGTACAACTTCGCCATTACTCAGCTTGCTAACAATCTCATCATATGTCACGCCAGGATTCATAGAATATGTACCCGCCATGAAATTAGAACCTAGTTTTTTCCACTTTAAATACCCTTTAAATGTTAACCCGCTTCGAATGAGACCTTCCTGCTCCAACTGGTCCGCAATCTTGGAAGTTCCTGACCCGCTCTTAATCTCGAAAACAATCGGTTCTGTGGATGCTTGTACCGGACGCATCATGCTCCAGACATATACGCCTGCGCCCCCGGCAACCACCACGATGATAAGCAGAAAGACTAAAATCGCTTTTCCTTTCAAAAAAGACACAACTCCTTTACACAACCAAAAAGAGCGGACTTCTCCGCCCTTCCGGTTTCTTCAATTTGAAGCTGATCAATCAATCTTCGTCAATGGGGAGTGTACACTCATCATACAGTTCAGAGATGTTCTCCCACTCATCATCATCATCAATCGTAACTAATTCCGGCATGATCTGGCCTTCACTTCCCGGTAAAACCCGCAGAAGTTCAACTTCGTCATAAGGACGTAGTGAACTGCGGAGCACCGCATACTGTTGGCCCTTCACTTCAAACTCAGCCAGCAGGTCATACGGATGCGATTTACCGTTCTCTTCTTCCAGCTCAACGTGAGCACCAAAAGCCAGACGCAGCGAATCTGTCCATTTCAAGTCTTCGCGGCTGTATTCTGTCATTTAGTTCGCTTCCTCTTCATCTTCTGCAAGAAATGTATTAAACGTCTCCTCGACGATATCCCATTCAGCATCATCTTGGATGACGAAAAGTTTAATATCGTCGCCCTCTTCTTCATAACGGAATGCATAAACATCCGTCTCTCCATCTTCGGGTTCAACCGGAGCAACCATCATGTACTTGGCCTCCGAACCGTCCACTTCGAATTTCATGATGACTTCGAATTCCTCTTCATTACCCTCGTCATCCGCAATGTAAATAATCTCCGATTCTTCTTCCATACCCAGTTGATCTTCAGCCATTGTTGATCCCCCTCACCTTTTACTATTGGCATCCAAATAATTTTGCAAAATCAAGCTTGCGGCCATTTTGTCCACAACCTGCTTGCGTTTTTTGCGACTGACATCCGCTTCAAGCAACGTTCGTTCTGCTGCCATGGTTGTCAGTCGTTCATCCCAAAGGTGAACAGGTAAATTCAGTTCGCCCCGCAGGCGTTCGGCAAAAGCGATGCATATTTCACCACGCGGCCCTACGGTGCCGTTCATGTTTTTGGGAAGTCCGACAACAATCTCCCCGATCTCATGCTCACGCACAAGCTCAGCAATTCGAGCGAACTCACCTTCATCCCGGCGGCGTTCAAGTACTTCCAATCCCTGGGCAGTCCAACCGAAGGCGTCACTAGCGGCAACTCCGATTCTTCGGTCCCCATAATCCAAACCTAATATTTTCATCCATGCTCTCCCATCCTCAAGCCTGCTCAGGTCGAACAATACTCGCCTTCTCAAGCTTCAGGCTGTCTTCTGTCGGTTCATTTCCCGCTGCCTGCATAGCTGCATCACAGCGGAAGCGATGTACATTACCGGTGATTGGCCAGATAAGAACGAACAAGCTCTTCAATCAGCTCATCGCGTTCTTTTTTACGGACCAGACTGCGTGCATTGTTGTGACGAGGGATGTACGCGGGGTCTCCAGAAATCAGATACCCGACAATCTGGTTAATAGGATTATACTCCTTATCCACCAGTGCATCATATACCGTGAGAAGAATCTCTTTGGAGGATGCTTCCTGCTCGTCGGCTTTCACATTAAATTTAACCGTCTTATCCATGGAGTCCATTGATGACACCTCGCTCCTGCATGAACATGGGGACCATGTCCTGCCGAATTGATTTCTGCTTATATAATAACATATTCTGACTGCAACAAGTAAACAAAGGATAAGCCAATTGTGTTTTTTGCTTGTCCTTTACTGGCTTCAGCATATTTCATCATTCGATTCAACTCGTTCGATTTATGCAATATGCCCGCTAACCAATGAAACCGCCAGTTTCAACGCTTCATCCAGCTTGGTTGCATCCTTGCCGCCAGCTTGCGCCATATCAGGACGTCCGCCACCTCCGCCGCCGCATACTGCAGCAACTTCCTTGACGATTTTACCTGCATGCAGTCCTTGTTTTACCTGTTCACCAGGGACAGCTACAACGAAATTCACTTTGCCATCAGCGGGAGCACCCAGTACAAGCACTGCGTCAGGCAGTTTTACTTTCAATTCATCAGCCACTGTGCGCAGTGCATCCATGTTCGGAGCATCCACACGAGCTGCAAGCAATTGTGTATTTCCTGCTTGTACCACTTGATCTGTCAATGCGCCTGCTTCCATGGCACTCAGCTTGCTTTGCAGCGATTCAGTCTCTCTGGCAGCTTCTTTCAATTGCTGATTCAGACCTTCAATGCGTTTAGGCACATCCGCCACATTCGCTTTGAGCAGTAATGCAGATTGTTTGAGCAATTCAAGCTGACTTTCTACATACAGATACGCGCCACGGCCAGTAACAGCTTCGATCCGACGTACGCCGGAGCCGATTCCGCTCTCGCTCACCAGCTTGAAGATACCGATCTCTGATGTATTGTTTACGTGACAGCCTCCACAAAGTTCCAAACTATAGTCTCCGACTTGTACCACACGTACGATATCGCCATATTTCTCACCGAACAGTGCCATTGCGCCCATTTCTTTGGCTTCATCAATAGCTTTCAGTTCAATGTTTACGTTCAGACGATTCCAGATCTGTTCATTCACCTGACGCTCGATCTCTGTTAATTCTTCCGGCGTAATACTGCCAAAGTGCGAGAAGTCAAAGCGCAGACGTTGAGGCTCTACGAGTGATCCTGCCTGATTGACATGCGTTCCGAGCACATCTTTGAGCGCTTTGTGCAGCAAATGGGTTGCGGTATGGTTTTTGATAATATCACCGCGTTTGGACGCATCCACTTCAGCTTTAATCACTTCACCTACACGCAGTTCACCGGATTCTATCGTCACCAGATGTACATGTTGTCCCAGCGGAGCTTTGAACAAGCCTTGCACTTTCGCCGTTACACTGGCTCCGCGCAGCAAGCCCTGATCACTCACTTGTCCGCCACTTTCCGCATAGAACGGAGTCTTGTCAAGGATGACCTGGCATGTCTGTCCTTCGCTTACGGAGTCTACCAGTGAGTCACCAGCAACGATGGCTACCACTTTTGCTTCCGTCAACAGGTCATTATAACCAACAAATTCGCTTTTAACCGCAAGATCAGCAAGCGGTCCGCCTTGAACCTTCATACTCTCGTTTTCCTGACGTCCTGCACGACCAAGTTCACGCTGCTTCTGCATGGAAGCATCAAAACCTTCACGGTCTACCGTCAGACCATGCTCTGCTGCATAATCTTCTGTCAGGTCAAACGGGAAACCGTACGTATCATACAGTTTGAACGCTTCAGGCCCGCTAATAACCGTACGTCCTTCGGACTTGGCTGTGCTGCTGATATCAGCCAGAATAGCCAGACCATCTGTGAGTGTTTCGTGGAAACGCTCTTCCTCGGTTTTGATCACTTTAGCGATAAACTCCTGTTTGTCCACGACTTCCGGATAGTACATCCCCATCACTTCACCAACAGTCGTTGTCAGTTCATACAGGAATGGACGGTCGAGTCCCAATACTTTTCCGTAACGTACAGCACGACGGAGCAAACGGCGAATGACATATCCGCGACCTTCATTGCTTGGCAGAACGCCATCACCTACAGCAAAGGCAACGGTCCGAATGTGGTCGGCAATAACTTTCAGTGCAACGTCAATCTCTACGCTGTCATTATATTTCACACCGGCAAGAGCCGCTGTTCTTTGAATCATCGGTTGGAACAGATCTGTGTCAAAGTTGGAATCCACATTTTGCAAAATGGATGCAAAACGCTCCAGACCTGCACCTGTATCAATATTTTTGTTCGGAAGCGGTGTGTAGCTGCCGTCCTTGTTGTGATTGAACTGGGAGAATACCAGGTTCCATACTTCCAGGTAACGTTCATTTTCCCCGCCTGGATACATCTCGGGATCATTCATATCGTTGCCATAAGCTTCGCCGCGATCATAGAAAATTTCGGTACAAGGTCCGCAAGGGCCTTCGCCGATATCCCAGAAGTTTTCATCCAGTTTGATGATACGCTCAGCAGGCAAACCTACTTTTTCATTCCACAGTTTGAAGGCCTCTTCGTCTTCAGGGTATACCGTTACCGAGAGACGTTCCGGATCGAAACCGATCCATTCTTTGCTTGTGAGAAATTCCCATGCCCAAGTAATCGTCTCTTCCTTGAAATAGTCTCCGATGGAGAAGTTACCGAGCATTTCGAAGAACGTATGGTGACGGCGAGTTTTACCGACATTTTCAATATCGTTCGTACGAATACATTTTTGGGAGTTGGCGAGACGCGGGTTCTCCGGTTTCTCCCGACCGTCAAAATACGGTTTCAACGGTGCCATGCCCGCATTAATCCACAATAGGGATGGATCATTGTGAGGTACAAGCGATGCGCTTGGCTCGATTTTGTGACCTTTACTTGCAAAAAACTCTATCCATTTGGACCGGATTTCACTGGCTTTCATATGGTGTGCCCCCAATTAATTATAATAGTCCGGTGCATATTGGCTCCGGGTTGTTAACAAGTAAAAACAAACACAAAAAACGCCCCTGATAGTCAGGGACGATTATAATCGCGGTACCACCCTGGTTATTGCTGTTCATCCGCAGATGAAACAAACAATCTCCTCGTTGATGCGAAATAACGGTCGCTCCCGGCAGGGTTGTCCTGCACTCCGAAATCAGCTTTCCGCCGCTTCAACTTTCAAGACTCTTCCAGCCATCGGACTCAGATTACATCTGATCCGAAGAAGTCTATTCTCTGAGGAAAGGAACCCTCGGCGTACTTCATTTCATCATCGATTTCTTGTTCTAAACATACCCCTCCATTATATCGATATGCCTATATGGTGTCAACGCACCTTTAGTACCACACCATTGCTACGGTCAGTCCGTTCTCCGTTTGATGTAATATGCAAAAAAGTGCTGCACAATGACTTTCAGAACAGCAAAGACTGGCACCGCCAGAATGAGACCTACTATGCCCGCCAGTTCGCCTCCCACAAGGAGTGCGAAGATAATCGACAACGGATGCAAATGCAGTGTCCGCCCTACCACTTGAGGGGAGATGACGTTGCTCTCGAGCACCTGGCATAGTGTGTTCACAATGACAACGAAGAGCACCATTTTGAACGATACCGTAGACGCCATCACCACTGCAGGAGCAGCTCCAAGAAACGGGCCCAGATAAGGCACGATGTTAAATACAGCGACAATGCTGGCAAGCAGCAGTGCATAAGGCATATCAATGATAATGTAACCGATATAGGCAAAGATGCCCACAATTACACAGACGATAAACTGTCCGCGAATATAGTTTCCCAAGGCCGTGTCAATCTCTTTCATAACCGAAACAATGGCCTTGCGCCGTGAGCGGGGCAGGTACGCCACAATTGTACGCTCGAACACCTCAAAATCTTTTAACATATAGAAAATGAGAAATGGCACGATAAACACGTTGAACAACACATTAATGGTTGTCCCGATGTTATCCATCAGCTTTGTGATCCCCTGGGTTAAACGATCCTCCATCTGGAAAAACCAGCTGTTCATCCCTGTGCGTACACTGGGCGGCATTAATTTGTGATCCATATTGTTCATCAGACTCTGGGCACGCATCGACAGCTCCGGCATATGCTCGTTCAGTTCCTCCAACTGTTCAATCAACACCGGAATGACATTCATCAGGATGACCCCGATACAGGTGAGGAAAAAAGCATAGATTAACAGCACGGCAATGGTTCGAGGGACTTTGCGCCCTCCCAGCATGCTTACAATCGGATTGAGAACATAGGATATGATGAGGGCCACGATAAATGGTGCCAGCACTGTTTTCAGGAATCCATATATATGAAGCAGTAATGGCCGCAGCAGCCAGATAAAATACAGAATAATCAATCCGAGTAGCAGCCAGATGGCATAACGGAACAGCTTGTTTTTGGTTAATTGCTCCACTTGCATCTCTCCCTTTTGGACTGGCTCTGAAAGTCAGTATATGTAAGGAAGGGAATATTTATTAACGCACAAAAAAAGCGCCCCCTTCATAATGAAGGAGACGCATCTTGTGGTCCGGGTTAGCATATATTCATACAAGTTCCCTTGTACCACTATGTAACCGCAGCTATATACATCTGTCATCATTTCATGACAGCATTCAATGACAGTCTTTGTCATGAAACCGCATATAGAAGAAGTTATGCTGCTTATTAAGAAGAAGCATGAAGATGAGGGAAGTCTTGCGGCAGCTCTTCCCCGAAGAACAGATCATCGAGGGAACTGAGCGTGCCGTCTTCTTCCACTTGGTATACAGACATTTTCTCACCGTTCACTGTTAATTCGATAAAGCATCCCCAGCAATAAAACTGGTGGGAACCGATTTTCCCAATATCTTTGGAACTACAATTTGGACATTTCATATTCATTCACCTATCCATTAACAGAATGAATGGCATTTTCCAAGCGCTGTTCACTCAGCGGCGGCACCATAATGGCACTTTCCCCAATAGACATATCGCTTGTACATGGCAGCCATTTGCGGCCCTCAATCAAATCGGACACAAAACCGTCCGTAATTTCAATCCCTATTATTGTATTTCCCAACTCCTGGTCAAAATAAACATCAGAGACACGTCCAAGCAGCAAACCTTCTTCGGTGAGCACGGACATCTCCTTCAATTTAGACTGGCCGAGGAGGTACGTGTGTTTTATGTCGTCGGCTCCCGTTTTGCGGACAGCCTGTTGATTACGGATCATGACGGCATCTTCGCCGTAGGCAACGATATCTTGCCACTGCACGATTTTGACATGACTGGTAAACAGGCCTTTGTTTTCAAGTTCAATGCCTTCAATTTTCCAATCGTCATTCACAATGAAATCCTGGATTTTACCGACCTGCTTCCCATCCTCAACGTCAAAAACGGCAAGTCCGATCATTTCCTGAAGCTTCATCGCAGGGTCCCCCTCATCTTCTTATCATTAAATAGTCGCGGCGCTATTGCTAGGTATGCCCAAAGTTGATGAGTGGCAATCAGACGCCGATCATCAAAACCGCTTCTATCCAACCGATGAAATGGAACTTCTTCCCTCCTTCTGTTCCATGTGCAAAGAGCCCCTTAGGCTCTATTACGCAGTCGCCCAAGAATGGTTCCAATTTTTTCGGCGGTTATCATGATTTCTTCCGTAGTATTACCCAACCCCCAGCTAAAACGAATCGCGGAATGCAAAAATGTCTCTGGCAGCTTCATCGCTTTGAGCACATGGGATACTTCGAGGGAACCGGAAGTACATGCCGAACCGCTCGCAACTGCGATGCCTTCCATATCCAGATTCATGAGCATCGTCTCTGTGGATACTTCCGGAAAGCTGATGTTCAGGATATTGGGCAGCGTATATTCCGGATGTCCGTTGACGTGGAAATGCTCCAACCCTACATGCTGCTCCAATTGTTCCAGCAGTAATGATCGCAATGCCAGATCATGTTCAAGGCGTGCCTCCGCTTGTTCTCCTGATAATTTCAACGCCTCCGCAAAGCCAGTGATACCCGCTATATTCTCGGTACCTGCCCGTCGCTGCCGTTCCTGAAGACCACCATGAGATCTTGCTTCCAGCACAATTCCGCGCCGTACGTATAGTGCACCCACGCCTTGAGGGCCATTAATTTTATGAGCAGAGAAGCTGATCATATCCACAGGCAGTTCCTTGCAAGAAATTTCCTGAGTGCCAAGAGCTTGAACTGCATCGGTATGGAACAAAATATCATGCTGACGAGCCAACTCACCAATTTCGCGGATAGGCTGAATCGTGCCCACTTCATTATTGGCATACATCATGGTGATCAGCACTGTATCTGGCCGGATAGCATCTTTCAGCTCTTCCATACGTATTCTTCCGTATTCATCTACAGGTAAATACGTCACGTCATAACCTTGTCGCTCCAGCTCCTGACAAGTATGCAGTACAGCATGATGTTCAATGGCCGTTGTAATGATATGCCGTCCCTGTTCTTTTCTCGCTGAAACTGCACCAAATATCGCCAAATTGTCACTTTCCGTGCCGCCTCCGGTAAATACGAGTTCATCTGGGAAACAACCCAAAGACGCCGCAATGACATCCCTTGCTCCACTGACGGTACGTTTGGCTTCACGCCCAAAGGCATGGATACTTGATGCATTGCCATATTGCCCTGTCATCACTTTCATCATCGCTTCCGCGACTTGTGGGTGCATAGGTGTCGATGCGGCGTGATCCAAATATATTCTTTTCATTGATTTCACCCCGTTATATGTTGGACTTCCATATTTTTCAAACCATAAAGAAGCTTGTTGCACGGCTAAAGCCCCCAATATGGGGGCTTTAGTGTGTCATCTGTGATGCTCATCATCAACTATGTTAGATATAGAACATGTACGAGTCTTTTTGTTCCTGATCCTGGAATGTAATCAGATCCTTCAGCGTTGTTGAATCCAACACTTCTGCAATGCTGTCACGGATGCGCAACCACAAGTCGCGCTTCGCAGGATCATCTTCCTCCGTGAAATCCACTGGAGAGATTGGACCTTCCAGTACACGAATAACATCCCCTGCCGTTACGGTAGCAGGATCGCCTGCCAGAATGTAACCGCCGTAGGCGCCACGGATACTTTTGACCAGTCCTGCATTACGCAGTGGAGCAATCAATTGCTCCAGATAATGTTCCGAGAGCTGGTTGCGCTCGGCAATACTTTTCAAAGATGTCGGGCCTTCGCCTGTTCTGGCTGCCAGCTCCATCATGATTGTGAGCCCATAACGGCCCTTTGTCGATATTTTCAAAGGAGTCACCTCTTTCCATTTTCGAAAAAACAAGTTGTGAAACATAAAATAACAGGATGTGGTCCAAGACCGTCTTTCCAGGATCCGCCACAGCGGGATATGAAAAATACAGGCCTAGTCCCTCTAATCCTCCGTATTCCGATCATAACCCTCAGCTAATGTTAACATATCTGCATGCTTTATGGAAAAGAAAGATTGACGAAATTCCAAAATGTGCGCCTGTGGTGGACACTATCCAAAGTTGGCCGGGTGTATCGTAACTTGAGTCCGGTTATGCTAAAATAAGAAACGAAACACATTTATATAGAGAAATGGTGATAACGATGTCCAAAACAATTGAAAATACACGGGTCGTCGTTGGCATGTCCGGAGGTGTCGATTCTTCCGTCACCGCACTGCTGCTAAAGGAGCAGGGTTACGATGTCATCGGCATTTTCATGAAAAACTGGGATGACACGGACGAGTTCGGCCACTGTACCGCTGAAGAAGATTCAGAGGACGTACGCCGGGTTTGCGAACAGATCGGCATTCCTTACTACACTGTCAACTTCGAGAAAGAGTACTTTGATAAAGTATTTTCCTATTTCCTTGATGAATATAAGTCGGGTCGGACTCCGAATCCTGATGTCATGTGTAATCGTGAGATCAAATTCGGCGAATTCCTGAACAAAGCACTGGATCTCGGCGCTGACTATGTGGCTACAGGCCACTATGCTCGCCTCATTGAAGAAGATGGAACGTTCAAACTGCTGCGCGGTGTGGACAGTAACAAAGACCAAACGTACTTCCTCAATGCACTGAATCAGAACCAGCTGTCCAAAGCCATGTTCCCGATAGGACATCTGCCTAAACCGGAAGTGCGCAAGATTGCAGAAGCGGCTGGCCTGTACACCGCGAAGAAAAAAGATAGCACAGGTGTCTGCTTCATCGGCGAGCGCAACTTCAAAGAGTTCCTGAGCAACTATCTCCCTGCCAAAGGCGGAGACATGGTTGATATTGCAACCGGAGAAGTGAAGGGCCGTCATGACGGTCTGATGTACTATACGCTTGGACAACGTCAAGGTCTTGGCATTGGCGGTTCCGGTAATGGTGAACCCTGGTTCGTGGTAGACAAGGATCTGGAGAAAAATCAACTGCTTGTCGTTCAAGGCGATGCACATGCAAGCCTGTATTCAACCGGTCTGACTGCAACAGGTGTAAACTGGATCGCAGGTGCAGCACACATGCCTAATGTGCCATTCCGTTGTACCGCCAAATTCCGCTATCGTCAGCCGGATCAGGGTGTAACCCTGACATGGCAGGAAGATGGCAGCGTGGATGTACAGTTTGACCAACAACAAAAAGCGATCACGCCTGGTCAAGCCGTTGTGTTTTATGATGGAGATGTGTGTCTCGGCGGCGGCACGATTGATCAGGTTCAAAAAGTGCCTGTACCGGCGCTGTAATAGATTCAATAACAGAAATGAATCCATCCCCCTATGGATTTTGCATAATACCCTGTATTCCTATAACAAAAGCCATCTTTCATGTATACCATGACGGATGGCTTTTTTCCTTCTTTTTCCTGCAAAAAAAATAATTATTTTCACTTATGCAGCCAGCCACACTCCTGCAAAAGAGGCCGCAACCCCCAACAGCACCGAACTGATGACGTATAAAACTGCTCTTGAGTAGCGTTCCTGCCCCACCAGACCAAGGGTTTCATATCCAAACGTAGAGAATGTGGTATACGCTCCGCAAAATCCAGTACCCCCTATCACCCAGACTGCGTCTGGGATTGAAGCTGACTGATGCCAGCCATAGAGCAATCCAAGTAACAGAGAACCACTGATATTGATGACCCATGTCCCCCATGGGAAGGCCGTTCCGAGCGAACCGGATATCCATCGACCCAAACTGTAGCGAAGCACCGCACCCAGCATTCCTGCAAGACCAAGCCAGATGATCAAGGTGCAACACCGTCCTGCGTCGGTTTACCCAGCATTCGCTGACCAACCTTAATCCCCAATGCACACAGTAATAACCCTGCGAGCAAACTCACAACGAGGTATATAACAGCCTTACCCCACATTCCTCCTTCAGATAAACGAACCATATCCAGAGTAAAGGTGGAGAATGTGGTGAATGCCCCGGTAAACCCTGTACCAATCGCAAGACGAAGTTGAGGCGTTATTTTACCTGGAACAGCTATGGTGAAGAACCAACCCAAAAACAGGCTTCCGATGGCATTGATTAGCAGCACTGCCCAAGGAAAGCCTTCATTGGCTGCTGGCATCCATAACTGTATCCCATATCGGCATAATGTACCCAAAATTCCGCCGATTCCAATATAGAATATTTCTTTCATTGTTCAAGCATCTCCCAGGTATCGATCTTACAGTTCTCTGCGCCGCTGCTGGTTTAGACGAATCTTGGATTCATTGCCTTGTTCCGTTGCTTCATAAGAAAATGCGGCGTGAGATCTGTTTCGGTAAATATTCCTGCTTCACATAATGGCCCGGATAATTATGCGGGTATTGGTAGCCTTCATGTCCCAGCTTCACTGCACCGGAATAATGGGTATCCCGCAGATGAAGAGGGACCTCAGCCGATTTCACCTCATCGATGGCATTCATCGCTTGCGGATTCGCAAGTCCAATATCTTCACTGCTTGCTGCAATCAGACGACGTATAGATTCTTCCGCTACATTGAGCGTAATGTGAATCGAACCATCCTTCTCTGGCGGTGTAGTCAGTGCAGCAAGTTCCAAGGCGTTCAGCGCACGCCGAATATCGCCATCCGCCATCGTCGCAATATGCTCCAATGCCTCGTCATCTGCCTACAAGTCCATGAATCCCAATCCTTTATCTGCATCTGCATCTGCACGACGCATCGCAATGAGGGAATGCTCTTTGTTCAAAGACTCCAGCTGAAACAGCGTGGAACGGCTCATCAAGGCCCCATTCACATAATGAAAGGGATTCTCTGTCTTATATATAGGGTTTTGGCGAAATTTAATATCTCCTAGATTCAAATGACGGATTGTAATATGAAGTGCGACACCTACTGGAAATAAATAAAAAAGGGCCCATAGCCGGATCGTGTAGAATGAAGGTTCCTACACCACATTTACACAAGGAGAATCCACCATGAGCTACACACATCTTAGCATAATTGAGCGCAGCAAGCTAGAAATCCTCCGTCGGCAATGTCAAATTTCAAGAGCCATCGCAAAAGAATTAGGAAGGCATCCTTCGACGATTTGTCGTGAATTGGATCGTGCTACTTCATCGAAACCCTATCATGCAGAGCAGGCTCAAAGCGCTTATGAGGAGCGTCGTAAAGCTTCGATCTCACTTGGTAAATGGTCCGAAGCCATACGACATGATTGATGACGCCGTCGTGATTCGTATCGGAGAAAACCAAGTCTCCCTTCTGCAACTGATCCTTGGACACCAGCGTACCTACCTGCGATTTCTGTCTTGATGAGCGGGGCAGATCGAAGCCGTTTTGCTTGAAGACATACTGCGTGAATGAGGAACAATCTAATTCGTCCGTTCTTCCGGAAGGTGCACCAAACTGGTAGCGAACGCCTAAAAATTGTTTCCCTGTCGAGATGACCCGATCCGCCACGGAGCTGCCGGGTACGGAAGCCGCGTGAACCGGATGGGTCGGCAGCATCATGCTTCTGGAAAAAGCAATGGAGAGACACAAGCCGATCTGGGTCATTTTCACAGAAAATTCTCATTTTTAGCTGTTACACTCATGAACAAAACCGAATCAATATGGACAGTATGAGCAGTTGATGCCGGTGGTTTCTATGACGGTAAAGGAGGATGGGCAAATGGAACAGTATACGTATAATTAGGAGGGCTTGATCCAGCCGCTCATGAGCCCGGGAAGATGGATGTTAAACAAAATCCTGCAAGTCACCATTTTTTGGGGACCATTAAAATCTTGGCAACGACCGTTGGGGATACGGCAGCGGACCTGCTGAACCAATGTGGGAGAAACAACGAAGACTTCCTTAAACTTGGATCTGGATGAATATTTTATTTAGAGAGAATGAAATATAACAAAGTTGTGGGAAACCACTTTAAAGAAAGGAAATTATATATGCAAGAAAACCAAAATAAAATGATAATTTTATTTAACAAAGTGCCCCAAGTGACGATTTTCTTTTGGATCATCAAAATTTTATGTACTACTGTTGGTGAAACATTTGCTGACTTCATCAATTTCAACATTGGACTCGGTTTAACTCTTACTACCATTATTATGGGAGTTGCATTCTTTATTGCATTGTTTTTTCAACTTAAAGCAAACAAGTATGTTCCAGCCATTTACTGGGTAACCGTTGTTCTTATAAGTGTATTTGGAACACTGGTAACGGATAATTTGACAGATAATATAAGCATACCACTTGAGGTTAGTACAGCTGTTTTCTCGGGGCTACTAGGACTAACTTTTCTATTTTGGTATCTTAGTGAAAAAACACTATCGATCCACTCGATTTTTACTAAAAAAAGAGAAGTTTTCTACTGGCTTACGATCCTTTTCACCTTTGCACTTGGAACTGCAGTCGGCGACTTATATTCAGAACAACTTGGTTTTGGTTATCTTAACACAGGAATAGGCGTTGTTATTATTATCGCTCTTGTGTTCTTAGCTTATAAATTTTTGAAACTTGACGGGGTATTAGCTTTCTGGATTGCATATATTTTAACTCGTCCGCTTGGAGCGTCACTTGGAGATTACCTATCTCAACCAAAAGTAAATGGCGGATTAGGACTCGGGACAACCGTTACGAGTGTCATTTTTCTTATCGCTATTTTAGCGATCATCGTTTTCCTTGCCGTTTCAAAAATTGATACAAATGCTAAAAGTGATAAAGCGGAAACAAACCAAAGGAATGCAAATAAGAAACATGTGCTAACACAAACGATTGTTGTACTCGTAATTTTCTTAGTTGTTGGTATAGGCGGTTATAACTGGCGCAGTAATTATATTGCATCACAAGGTGCTGCTGAGCAAGCTACGTTAGGAGGTGAATTAAACGATTTTGTTAATAATGAAAATGATATGCTAAACGCTGTAAATAAAAACGACTTTGCTACAGCAAAAAAAGGCGCTGATAATTTGGAACATCAATGGGATACACAAGAACCTAAGCTTCGAAAAATGGATAGTTCTACATGGACGAAAATTGATGGAACAATAGATGTTGTATTAGCAGCAGTTCGTTCATCAAATCCTGATGTAAACAAGTGTAAAACAGCACTTAACAATTCACTTAGTACCATAAACGCAGCAAATAAATAATAATCTTAGGAATCGCCAACCGCGATTCCTTTTAATATGGAACTTTTATTAAACTAAATTCAGTTAAGAATATCCCTTTACAACATCGATAAATTAACATACTTCATTTGCTAAAATATAAAAAAATGCGTTTTGAAAAAGGGTTACGGAAACGTAATGGGCATCTTTAAGATGATCAGGCACATCGCCGGTGATCCCCTTCCGGACGTCTCCCCAAGCCTTGTCCAAAGCTGTATAGGCCGTGTTTGATTTTGGACCGGGTATCGATCTTACAGTTCTCTGCGCCGCTGCTGGTTTAGACGAATCTTGGATTCATTGCCTTGTTCCGTTGCTTCATAGAAAATGCGGCGTGAGAGCTGTTTCGGTAAATATTCCTGTTTCACATAATGGCCCGGATAATTATGCGGGTATTGGTAGCCTTCATGTCCCAGCTTCACTGCACCGGAATAATGGGTATCCCTCAGATGAAGAGGGACCTCAGCCGATTTCACCTCATCGATGGCATTCATTGCTTTCGAGATCGCAGTATACACCGCATTGGACTTCGGACTTTCAACAGCAAACAGGATTGCTTGGGCAATGTTCAGCTTGGCTTCAGGCCAGCCATTATTGCGATAAGCATCCAGCGCCCCAATGGCCTGGGTCATCGCCTGTGGATTCGCAAGCCCAATATCTTCACTGCTTGCCGCAATCAGACGACGTATAAACGTCATCGGGTCCATGCCCAGCTTTTCCACCGCATACAAAAACCAGAACAGTGCCGCATCACTGGAACCCCGAATGCTTTTATGAAATGCTGACAATACATCATATTGTGTCGATTCATCTGCCTTCACAATCGGACGACGTATAGATTCTTCCGCTACATCAAGCGTAATGTGAATCGAGCCATCCTTCTCTGGCGGTGTAGTCAGTGCAGCAAGTTCCAGAGCGTTCAGCGCACGCCGAATATCGCCATTCGCCATCGTCGCAATATGCTCCAATGCCTCATCGTCGGCATGCAGATCCATGAATCCCAATCCTTTATCTGCATCTGCAAGTGCACGACGCATCGCAATGAGGGAATGCTCTTTGTTCAAAGACTCCAGCTGAAACAGCGTGGAACGGCTCATCAAGGCCCCATTTACATAATGAAACGGATTCTCCGTCGTAGCGCCAATAAAAATGATCGTGCCCTTCTCTACTGCAGGCAGCAGCGCATCCTGACGAGAGCTATTAAAGCGGTGTACTTCATCTAGGAACAAAATGGTTTTTGTGCCGTACAACTGCTTGTTCGTTTGCGCCTGCTCGATGACTTCACGTACATCTTTGACGGAAGCATCCACCGCATTCAGACGGACGAACTGTCCTTGGGTATGCTGGGAAATAATATGTGCCAGTGTCGTCTTGCCACATCCAGGAGGACCATAAAGCAAGATAGACGAAATCTGATCCGCTTCAATGGCGCGCCGAAGCAATTTCCCCGGTCCAATAATGTGCTCTTGCCCAATATATTCATCAAGCCGCTCAGGCCGCATGCGGTCAGCGAGCAGTCTTGCTTGAGGTTCTGAATCTTGCTGAAACGAAAATAAATCCATTTCTCATCACTTCCTTAACGGATTGCCTTTACTTGTTCCTGAATAAATTCTGATTAATCGCTATTCTCTATCATATCATACTCCCGCGGCAGCATACCCATAAATGCGCCAAGCGCACTGCTGATAAAGGCATCCTTGCGCGTAACAAAATGAGTCATCATACGATTCATGCCTACCGGAAGTGTGTGCTTGCGCAGTGATCCATTTTCGATCTGATTCCGAATAACGATTTCGGGTAACAGTGAAATGCCCATCCCGGATGTAACCCCGCTAATAATCGCTTCAAGGGTTCCAAATTCCATAATGACCGGACGGGTTACACCGCTAACCAATAACCATTCCTCCAAAACCTGACGATACGAACAACCCATGCTGTAGACCAGAATTGGTTTACTGGTGAGTTCTTCGTCTTCCGGTCCCATACCGGAGGAGACAACGAATAGTTCTTCGTCGAATACAGGAGTAGAAACAATGTCAGGGTGGTCACATGAACAACCGATAAACGCCCCTTCCAATTCATACCCAATAACCTGATCCATAAGCACTTGGGAGTTACCTGTAGTCAAAGATAAGGAGACAGCCGGATGCTGTTTATAATATTTCGCAAAAAGTTCAGGTAAACGTACCGCTGCGGCGGTCTGCGTGGAGCCTATGCGTAGTGGACCAGAAGGTTCACTTGTAGAGCTCAACGCTTTACCAGCCTCATCGAGCAAACCTACAATTTTATCCGCATACGTCAGCAGCATCTCCCCTGCTGGAGATAACGTCATCCCCCGATTATGACGGATAAACAGCAGTGTCCCTACCTCGGCTTCCAGATGTCTTATCCTTGCCGTAACATTGGACTGAACGTAACCTAGGCGTTCCGCAGCTCGGGTCAGATTCCCTTCTTGTGCGACACATTGAAATATCCTTAAATCCCCGCTCTCCATTGTAAACCTCCCAACTATGACTATATCCATTTAGACATCATTTAAAATGATATCCAATCCATTAACAATCATTATACAGTATAGCCGCTTCGAGCTACAATCGGGGTAGATCAGAACACAGCAACTTACTACTCGCTGAGTTCACTTAAGGAGTGTTAATGATGATGAACTGGACGAACACCGTAGCTTTGGTAACCGGAGGCGGTACGGGTATAGGCCGAGCTACCAGTATACTGCTCGCTAATCGTGGAGCAACCGTTGCCGTTAATTACTCTCGCTCTCAAGAAGAGGCCGAAGAGACAGTACAACATATTCTGAATGCGGGAGGTCATGCTTTTGCAGTTCGGGCCAATGTTGCTTCCGATGCCGAGGTTCGTCAAATGGTGTCCTTGATCACTGAAAAAGTTGGACCGGTGACCGCACTCGTAAATAATGCCAGCATTACGCATCATATCCCAATGAAGGATCTGGAAGCCGTAACGGATGACATATGGAATGAATTATATGATGTCAATGTTAAAGGCATGTTTTACTGCGCACGAGCTGTAGCGAAAGGAATGCACCAAGCAGGGCAAGGTGCAATTGTTAACCTTGGAAGTATAGCTGGCAGCACAGGATCAGGTTCCTCCCTTCCTTACGCAGTTTCCAAAGCAGCAGTTCACGGTTTGACGAAGTCTTTGGCACATGCGCTATCCCCCGATATTCGGGTTAACGCCATCATTCCGGGTGCAGTCGCCACTCGTTGGTGGGCAGGAAAGGAAGAACAGATGCATCGTCTGGGCGGTGAGTTATTGTTGCAGCGAATAGCGGCAAGCGAAGACATTGCACATATGATATGCGCCGCGCTAGAGCAACCATCCATGACCGGACAACTGATTACAGTAGATAGCGGTCAGACGTTATGAGTACAGAAATAAAAAAGGAGGAAGACTGATGAAGCCTTTAAAATATACGTTCCTGATCCTCGTGACCACGCTCATCATGGGAACCTCGTTTCCCGTAGGCAAAATCGGTATGATGTACGCTCCTCCCTTTTTGTTAATGGGACTTCGCTATATATTGGCAGGAACATTACTTGCGTGGATCATCAGAAAACGTCCTATGCCTGTGGGTTGGAAACAGTGGATGCAAATCGCCGTAATCGGTCTGTTCCAGTCGGCGGGCGTGATGGGCTGTGCCTACTACAGCATGAACTGGATCAGTTCGGGAGAATCCGCCATTATCACGTTTACGAATCCGTTGCTTGTCATCATCCTGAGTGCTGCTCTATATGGTGTGTCCTATCATTTTAGCCAGTGGATCGGTGTGTTTCTCGGATTTGTCGGAGTGGCGTTAACCTTTGGATTCCATCTGAGCTTGAGTCCTGGGACTTGGATTGGGTTTGGCGGCGCTGTCTCCTTTACTGTATCTACGTTGCTCATTAAGCGCTGGGGAGCTGCTCATGATACATTCGTGCTTACCGCTTACCAAATGCTCGCTGGAGGAGCAGTACTGCTTCTACTGAGTGTCTTTACAGAGCAGCCTCATTTTATCGTAAATACGACGTCCATCGTTGTCCTGGTATGGCTGACCATTTTCTGTTCCATCATTCAGTTCACCCTCTGGTTTTATTTGCTGCAGAACACAGATCCGGCCAAAACCAGTTCCTTTCTTTTTCTGGCACCGCTGTTTGGACTGCTGTCGAGTTTCGTCTTGTTGGAAGAGCATGTCGGCTGGCTTGTGGGTGCAGGCGGGGTAATGATCTGTTTGGGCATTTTCCTGGTTAACCGACGTCCCGTCAGTCATAACTCAGCGTTGGATAAACCGGGTTTGACCCAACGTACACCTGCAAGTTAACCAGCAGAAGAACACTGCGAAACTTTAGGTGAGCCACTCGAAAATAATACTCATCTGAAAAATCACAAAAGAGCATGGTGCCTTAACAGCGCCATGCTCTCTCTATATTAATGCTATGTTCAGCAACAAGGATTCACTCTGCCTCGCTGTCAGGCCAACCCTGAATGGCAACAGACTCGCCTTCCGAATTGTGGGTTGCAGCAGCATAGTCCGGCAATGGGCCGTCGTGGAATAACCACAATTCGTGCAAAGCCCGTGTACAGCCAACGTATAACAGCTTCGCATCACCCGCATTGGGCAAATAGTGTTTCTCATCCGCGTCCGCTACGATCACTGCATCAAACTCCAACCCTTTCGACAAATAGACAGGTAAAACGGAGTGACCGCCTGTGTATTGTTTTTTACCGCCGTCAATCAAGTTCAGATCCCAGCCTTCCGCCTGGAGCTCCTGATGAAGCTCCTTTGCCTCACGCAGGGTACGAGTCAGAATGGAAACTGTGCGATAATCCTTGACTGTTAACAGCTTCAGGGCCTGTTCGAGGCTTGCTGTGCGCCCTTCTACCCCATAGGACAATGTCCGTACGGGATCACCACTCCGGAATACAGGAATCGCTGTAATGCCGCTCTTGACACCCCGCTCCAGAATCGTATTGGCATAATCGATAATTTCCATCGTCGAGCGATAACTTCGCGTCAATGCAAAATATGCATTCTGTTCCTCAGGAAACAGCGAGCTCATCTCTTCCCAAGCGTGAACACCTCGGTACTCATGAATGCCTTGGGACAGATCGCCCAGTATGGTGAAGGAATGCCCTTTGACAAACTGATCCAATAACGCCACATGAAAAGGAGAAAAGTCCTGCGCTTCATCAATGACAACGTGATCGAAGCGCTCGGAACCGTCAATATCATGAACCAAAGTACGAATGTACACCAATGCAGGCAAATCCTCTTCACGGATGATATCCTGCTTCAGATCTGCTGCCGTTTGCTTCATCACCAATTTGGGAATACGCCCGCTGAGCGAGGCAGGTACCGAACCGCCTTTAACAACCTTGAACAGCTGTTTGTACAGCGTAAGTGGTTCATATTGAGGCCATTTTTTGGCATAAGCCTTCTCACGGGTTGCCGCTTTCTTTTTACGCTCTTTGCGAACAGCTTCTGGGCAAGGTTTCTTGAGTTCCATCTCAATCCAGCGGTGAATACGCGCCATAACCCGCTCTTTGCGTTTCGCCAGCGGATAATGTTTGTACTCTTCCCCAAACCAGTTCTCAATCTCGGCTTTGCTGAGCACTGCACCATCCCATGGACTGAAGTCCATATCAGGTACGGATTCCTCTTCCATCCCGGATAGCCACTCCCGGATCAGTTCCATGAAGCGGATCGAGCCTTTGTAACGCCCTGGCACATCATCATTGAGCTCAGGACGTGCATCCGGCGTTTCAAACCAGGTGTTCAATGTCTCCGACGTGTCTGCCAAAGGTAGGTCCAGCCCCAGCAGGTTCATCGCCCAATCCGGGAATGTACGCTGCTGAATGTCCCCTACACCGAGCTCCGGGAGTACATCCGATATGTAATCCAGGAACATATGGTTGGGTGCGAAAATAACCATTTTCTCTGCAGATACCTGCTCCTTGTACTGATACAGCAAGAAGGCAAGGCGATGCAGTGCGACGGTTGTTTTACCCGAACCGGCCACACCCTGAATAATCAATGCGGTGTTTCTTGCCGCACGAATGATCTGATCCTGCTCCGCCTGAATGGTGGATACGATATCACGAAGCTTGTTGTCCTTGTTCTCTCCCAGTCGATACACGAGGAATTCATCCGATACGGCTGGCTGGTCACTGTCCCGATTGTACGTATCCGCTACTCGTTCCAATATTCGCTGCCGAATAACAACGTTTCGTTTCAGATAAACCAGGCCCTCAATGAGTCCCTCTGGGGCTTCATACGTTGCGGAGGCTTCCCCTCCGGTAAATGAGTAAAACAGGCTTGCGACAGGAGCACGCCAATCGATGACGAGCGGATGCTCTCCCACCTCTTCGCGGTCTACGCCGATTTTGCCAATATACAGCGGTTTCCGTGCACCACTGCCCTGTTCTTCGAAATCCAAGCGTCCGAAATAGGGTTGCTGCGCGCTCTTGGACAAGGCGGTGCGGCGTTCTTCACGTCCGGCCTCCAACACTTGCTCTGTAAAGTCGTGGCCGGTGTATACCGGAATGTTCTGCAGCCGTTCCAGCTGACTGTCCACTTCCTTCATCGTTCGCTCTAACCTGTACTCTTCTTCTTGATAGGCACTTTGAAAGCTGTCTGACATGTTTCAGTTACCTCCTAAGAATATGTTTTTCTGCATAGTCAATCACTGACGACACAAAAGGATACCCACTATATCATATTGATGTACAAAAAGCTACAGTAACCCGGATAGCCAAATGAAAAGAAACCGCTGTTCCTGTTCGCAAAGAACAGAAGAACAACGGTCATCCTTTTACATCATTCCGGTTCCGAATCCGGCTTTCCATCCTGTGCCACAAACTGTTTCTGTGCCAGTTCACGGTATACCGGGTGGTTGCTAATTAGCTCCGCATGTGTTCCGGTTCCCGTCACATGTCCCTGTTCCAGAACAACAATCTGATCAGAGTCGACGACGGTAGACAATCGGTGTGCAATGACTACCGTCGTTCGTCCTTCCATCAGATTGGACAAGGCCAGCTGCACTTCGTATTCCGAAGTACTGTCCAAACTGGAAGTCGCTTCATCCAGCATCAGAATGTCTGGACTTCGTAGCAGTGCTCGTGCAATGGCAATCCGCTGACGCTGTCCACCTGACAATTTGATCCCCCGTTCGCCAACTTCTGTATCATAACCTTGAGGCAATTTGTCGATAAAAGCTGAGGAATACGCCATTTCTGCCGCCTGCCTAATTTCATCCATACTCGCCTCACGGCCCAGCCCGTATGTCATGTTTTCCTTAATTGTGCCCGCCATCAAAGGGCTCTCCTGTGATACATATCCAATCTTGCTTCGCCAAGAGGCTAATGAATAATCGGTTATGGCTTGTCCACCATACGATATACTGCCCGACACCGGAAGATAGAACTGCTCCAACAAGGAGAACAACGTTGATTTCCCGCTGCCGCTTGGCCCAACAATGGCTGTCACTTTACGGGCCGGAACAGTCAGATTAATTCCATGCAGTACTTCTTCCCCTGTTACATAAGAAAAGTGCAGGTTGTTAAATGTAATCGTCTCATTGCCCTTGGGAGCAATGGCTGTGCTATGACGCGGTTCTTCTTCATGTGCCAGAATGGCCTGAATACGTTCTGTCGCACCGACAACCTTTTGCAGACGTGAATACAGTGTCGTAAATTGCCCCATTGGCATAATCACCTGGAACAACAACAGAATGAAGGCGACCAGTTCACCCGGAGACAGCAAGCCAGAAGCCACCCGCATACCGCCAACACCCAGAATAACAACCAGTACAGCCGTCATGACAAACGTAAAGAGTGGACCGATCAACGCCAAAATCCGAGCTTCCTGTAGTCCAAAAGCAAACATCTTCCCAATACGGGAATCGCCTGCTTCCGCCTCCTGTTTCTCTGTTCCATAAGCTTTCACCAAACGAATCTCGCCAATGACTTGGCTGAGCACCGAAGTAAGACCTGCCATTTCGTCCTGCTGCTTTTTGGAGATTTTGTACATTTTACGACCAACAGGCAGCAGGATCAGCAGCGTTAGCGGTACCAGACTCAGAATAATGAGTGACATGACCCAATCCAGATAGAAAAGCAACGCTACCCCGCCCACAACCGCAACGATATTGGATACAAAAGAAACGAGATAATCCGCAATTAGCGTCATAATCTGACTTGTATCATTCGTGATTCGACTCATCGTATCACCCGTACGATTCCGGTCGAAATATGGCATCGGCAACGATAATACCTTGTTCCAAAGCTTCGTTCGCAATGTTGCAACCACCCGTTGACCTGCATAGTTCAACATATAGATGCTGATGCCTGAAGCGATGGCCTGAATAACAAATGCCCCCAGCAGCAGGAAAATAACGGACTTGTCCAGTGCAGACATTGTAAGCCCATCAATCAGGCCTTTGGTCATCAATGGGACAATCAGTCCGGCTGTCGTCTGAATAAGTGTCAGGATCAACGCGATGATCAGAATAAGCTTCGGTGGATTTGTGGCAGCAATCAGCTTCACAAAATCCTTGAATCCTTTTTTTCCTATTTTCGATTCAGCTTGACCTGTCTGTTGTTGCTCTTCCATTACCGTTCCCCCGTTCTCCCCTTGTTCACCAGAGATCATACGTATGAACTTACATTACGTTTCCTGTCTTTTACAATAACCCATGCAGCACAAAATTGGCCAAAAACAGGATGGCAATGCCGTACATGACTTTGGGTACCTGTTTGCCCTGACCCGCCGCCAGCTTCGCCACCGGATACGCAATGAATCCAAATGCCATACCGTCCACGATGCTATACGTAAATGGAATCATGACCATGATGAGAAAAGCCGGAAAAGCTTCCGTGAAATCACTGAAATCCATGTCCTTCACACTTTGTACCATCAAGCCGCCAATAATGATTAAAATCGGTGCAATAGCACTGTCTGGAATATAACCCAATAGTGGAATAAAGAAGAACGTTGCACCAAACAGCACTGCGGTAACCAGTGGAGTCAAGCCTGTACGCCCACCTGCTGCTATACCCGCTGTTGTCTCCGCCGCAGCTACAGGAGGACTACTTCCGAATACACCAGCCAATACGGTACTGATGGATAATGCACGTAAGCTCCCCTTGAACCGCTGGGGACGACCAATAAGATGAGTCTGAGCCGTAATCAGTCCAATATTTTCAAATACAACAATTAGCAGCAACAGGAATACTGCAATCCAGAACGCCAAATCGACCAGCTTCACCAAAGAAAGCTCTCCAAACAAGCCGCCATATTGACGTAATGCTTCTAGAGCTGACACCGGCTCACCGGGATTCACGGCACCGAGTACATATGCAAGTCCTGTCCCTGCAAGAATGCTGATCAGGAGTCCGCCCTGTACATTGCGTATAAATAAAATCAAGGCGATCACAAGAGTAACACAGGCAGTGATCACTCCAGGATCATTAAAATGTCCGATCGCCACAAATGTGGTCTGGTGTGCGATGACGATTCCGCTTTTTTGCAGACCGATGAACGTCAGGAACAAACCAATCCCCACCGTAATGCCATGCTGCAGGTTTTTCGGAATGGCCTCACTAATCATTTTATATAACGATGTAAAAGCTACGACTGCAAACAGCACACCGGTGACAGATACAACCGCCAAGGCTTCCTGCCAGCTCAATTTCATCGAATGTACGAGTGTATAAGTGAAAAATGCATTGATGCCCATGCCAGGTACAACGATAATCGGCGACTTACCGCCAAATGCCATCAGCAAACAACCTGCAATGGACGTCAGCAGAGTCCCCACCATAGCCGCTTGTAGCGGCATTCCAGCATCAGCCAGAATTGTTGCATTGACCATTACGATATATACCACGGCAAAATAGGAAATGGCTCCCGCCACAATTTCCTTCTTCCACTGGTCCCCCGGCTCCATGCCAAGACGTCTGGTCATCCATCCTTGTTTCATTCGTTCCGTTCCCCTCTCTCTATGTAAGCCGAACAAAAGTATTTACACTCTACCACTGCGCGGACAGAACAACCTTACGATCGCTGTTATCCCCAGATTTTTAGATTTATGTTTTAAAGTTAAATCCGGTGATAGCGTATGCTTCCGATGCAGCTTTCTTTCAGAAAGCTTTTAGGCGCACGCTTCGCTTTTCCAGGTTTTTTCTGTCCTCTTTGTTCTTGTGTAAATCTTATATTCATCTTATATAGCTGCGATTTCTCTATGTATTTACCATCATTTCGCGCAGCACCACATATCATACACGCTTTTGGGATTGAAGTACATCACGTAACCCTGACATTTGTTAAGGTTTTGCGCATGCAAAAAAGCGCAGGTACCTTGTCGGCAACTACGCTTTTCCATTCACAACAGATTACTAATTACTCTGCTTGTTCTCTGCAATTTCGATCAGTTCCTTGACGGCCACACTGACCATGATCAGTCCGGCTACCGGAGGAACAAAGGCGTTACTCGCTGGCGGCTGTTTGGCCTTGCGAATTTCCGGCGCATTCTCAGGAACGATTTTTTGCGTTACATCTGCACGCGGTTTCAATGGTTCTTCGGTGGAGAAGACCACTTTCACACCTTTCTTAATGCCTTCTTTCCGCAGTTTTGTGCGGACAACACGTGCAATCGGGTCCATGGTCGTTTTCGAAATGTCTGCAACTTGGAATTTCGTCGGATCCATTTTATTTGCCGCACCCATGCTGGAGATCACCGGAATCTTACGTTTTAGGCATTCCTTGATGAGGTGAATTTTGTAAATAATCGTGTCGGAAGCATCCAGCACATAATCCAGCTCATACTTGAACAATTCCTCATACGTTTCTTCCGTGTAAAACATATTCAGTGCAATCGCGTCGCACTCCGGATTGATGAGCTTCACCCGTTCCACCATCAGGTCTGCTTTTTTCTGACCAACGGTCGTGGTCAAAGCATGAATCTGACGATTGATATTGGTGATGTCCACCACGTCTTTATCAATCAGAATGATACGGCCAACACCGCTGCGGGCGAGAGCTTCCACTGCAATACCGCCTACGCCGCCGATGCCGAGCACAGCTACTGTACTATTTCTCAAAGCGTTCAGACCTTCAGGTCCGATTGCCAATTCTGTTCTTGAAAATTGATGGAGCATTGAGAATCGATGCCTCCTTTATTTCTTTTCCGCCACCGGTTTACGGGCTACGCGGATGTGAAGTTGTTCCAATTGGGAGTTATCCACTTCAGAAGGTGCATTCATGAGCAGATCCGTTGCACTTGCCGTTTTCGGGAAGGCAATCGTTTCACGCAGATTCGTGCGACCTGCCAGCAGCATCACCAGACGGTCGAGACCAAAAGCGATTCCGCCGTGTGGTGGCGTTCCGTATTCGAACGCTTCAAGCAGATATCCGAATTTCTCGTTGGCTACTTCCGGAGAGAGTCCCAGAGCAGCGAACATTTTTTCCTGAACATCCCGTTTGTAAATACGCATCGAACCGCCGCCTACTTCATAACCATTCAGAACAAGGTCATAGGCTTGAGCGCGAATGGCACCCGGATCGGTATCAAACAGATGTACATCTTCATCTTTAGGACGTGTGAACGGATGGTGTTCTGCGACATAACGTTTCGCATCTTCATCGTATCCGAGTAATGGGAAGTCCACAACCCATGCAAATTTGAATTTGCTGTCATCGATCAGGCCTAGTTGACGACCAATTTTCAGACGCAATGCGCCCAATACATCTGCAACCACTTTTTTAGTGTCAGCAGAGAAGAGCAACAAGTCGCCTTCTTCAGCGCCAGTACGTTCTTTGACTGCTTCGATCTCTTCTGGCGTAAAGAACTTCACGATTGGCCCTTTGAACTCGCCATCTTTGACTTGAATCCATGCCAATCCTTTTGCACCGTAACGAGCTGCGAATGGTCCGAGGTCATCGATTTCTTTACGGCTCCATGTGCCACAGCCTTTGGCGTTCAGCACTTTCACTTCTCCACCTTTTTCGATGACAGAAGCAAATACTTTCACACCACTGTTTGCTACGATATCGTTCATTTCAACCAGTTCCATGCCAAAACGCAGATCAGGTTTGTCTGAACCGTATTTACCCATTGCATCTGCATACGTAATCCGTTGGAAAGGCAGTTCTAGCTCAATCCCTTTCGTTTCACGCAGCAATTTGGCCATCAGTTCTTCCATCATTGGCAGCAGGTCATCCTGTTGCAGGAAGGAAGTCTCGATGTCGACTTGGGTGAATTCCGGTTGACGGTCCGCACGCAAATCTTCATCACGGAAACAACGAGCGATCTGATAGTAACGCTCAAGTCCACCGACCATCAGCAATTGTTTGTAAATTTGTGGCGATTGCGGCAGGGCGAAGAATTCACCTTCATGCACACGGCTTGGTACGAGATAATCACGTGCACCTTCCGGGGAGCTCTTGGTCAGGATTGGTGTTTCTACTTCAACGAACTCTTCTCCATCCAGATAATCACGGAACACTTTGGATGCTTTGGAACGCAATTTCAATGTTTCAAACATTTCCGGACGACGCAAGTCCAGGTAACGATATTTCAAACGAAGCGACTCGTCGACTTCCACACCATCTTCGATGAAGAATGGAGGTGTTTTTGCCGCGTTCAGTACTTCGATCTCCGTAATTTGAACTTCAATTTCGCCTGTAGGCAGGTTTTTGTTTACGGTCTCTTCGTCACGTTTAACCACTTTACCAGTTACTGCGATAACGTACTCGCTCCGTACTCTGTCAGCGATTTGCAATGCTTCGCCAGAGTAAGCCGGGTTGAAAACAACTTGTACAATTCCGCTGCGGTCACGCAGATCGATAAACAGTACGCCCCCCAGGTCACGGCGGGTCTGTACCCAGCCGTTCAATGTTACGGTCTCACCGATGTGTGCGGGTGTTAATGCGCCGCAATGATGACTTCTTTTCATAACCAAACTCCTCATATATGAATTTCCGTTCTGTATGGGCGGGCAGAGCCCGCTTTTCAACAGTGCGGTTGCGTGAAGACGATTTTATTCGAAAAGGCATGTTACCTCTGACTCGCCAACTTCCGATTAATCGGAAACATTGGTGAACCCCAGTAATTTTGCCGGATCAATTGTTCTATTTTACAGTTTCAAACTCGTGCTTATTTACTTCCGCGTATAGCTGATACCAGATCATCCAGCTTCACCGTTTGTTGTTCACCTGTATCCATGGACTTCAGGGCAATTTCCCCGCGCTCCAGTTCATCATCACCAAGAATGGCAGTGTAACGGGCTTTGAAACGGTCGGCAGATTTCATCTGGGCTTTCATCTTGCGACCGAGATAGTCCCGTTCACCAGACAGACCGGATTGACGAAGCTTAAACAGCTGACGGTTGACTTCACGATCGGCTGCTTCACCGAGAGCAACAAAATATACATCCAGTGGAGCAAGGGAACTAACATCAATGTTCTGGTGTTCCAGAATCAGTTGAATACGCTCCAGACCGATACCAAAACCAATACCAGGCTGATCCGGTCCACCGATATCTCCAACAAGGCCGTTGTATCTGCCGCCACCGCCGACTGTATCAATCGCGCCAATACCTTGGGCTTTCAGTTCAAAAGCAGTCAATGTGTAGTAATCCAAGCCGCGTACAAGACGATTGTTCACCGCGTAATCTACGCCAAAATCATCCAGATACTCTTTCAGCTTGGCAAAGTGGTTCAATGATTCTTCATCCAGACTATCCAGTATGGACGGTGCCCCTACGAATTTGTCCTGATCAACTTTGCAGTCGAGCACACGCAGCGGATTACGTTCCATCCGGGATTGGCAGTCCTTGCACAGGCTGTCCTTCATCGGTCTGAGGAATCCAAGCAATTTTTCGCGATATTCTGCACGGCTGGTTGGGTTACCCACCGAGTTGATCTCGACTTTGACATCTTTCAATCCCAGTTCTACACACAGCTGATACCCAAGCGCAATGACTTCAGCATCGATCGCTGGATCAAGGGCTCCGATAGCTTCTACACCGAACTGGTGGAACTGACGCTGGCGACCTGCTTGCGGACGTTCATAACGGAACATCGGACCAATGTAATAGAGCTTGCTCACATCCGGTTCGCCATAAATTTTATTTTCCACATAAGCGCGGACAACCCCCGCTGTACCCTCCGGACGAAGGGTCATGCTGCGGTCCCCTTTATCATTGAAGGTGTACATTTCTTTTTCAACAATATCCGTTGTTTCCCCAACGCCACGTACAAATAAAGAAGTCTGTTCGAAGATCGGTGTGCGAATCTCGCGATAATTAAAACGGCGACACAGATCACGCGCTTTTTCCTCTACAAACTGCCACTTTTCCACAACACCAGGCAGCAAGTCCTGCGTTCCAGTCGGTTTTTGAAAAGCCATCTTTCATCCCTCCAGCATCTATTTTTCTCTGTATAACAAAAAAATCCCTCGCCCTGTCGCTGTATACACAGCAAACAAAGGGACGAGGGATTGTGTTTACACATTCACCCGTGGTACCACCCACATTCCGGAATCCCTGACACTTTCGCCGTTCAGGTGATCATGTGAGGATCTAAGATTGCTCCAGGCAATCCGATCAAACAGATCATTCCGCTCTTACGTATAACGCACGTCCTGCGCAGGCCAGCTAATGACCATCAGATCTAAATCCAATGTGTTCGCTGTCTGTTCTCGGGGAAGTCATTCGTCCGCTCATCAAGAGAATCCTTACAGCCAAGGGATTCCTCTCTGTTCATGTGGGCACGGAGTACTTGGTCCCGTCATCAAATCATCAAGTTATATCGTTTAAAGTTATTATATAACGTTTAAAGTTAATTTATTTTCTGATTGTAATGAACCGCAGTGCTAAAGTCAAGGGCTAACACAAAAAGATAGCACCAAAAAACATTCTTACAGACCGTACGGGAAGCGGAGCCCACAGAAATCAAAGCTAATAGAAGCTGGATTCATCAAAAGAATTCCAACTTCTATCGCCTTCTTATATCTTTATTGTTTCAGCATCCACTTCAGCAGATCCGGCACACTCGCCCATAGACGGGAGTGCATAATGACATATTCAATCGCCTTCTTATATCTTTATTGTTTCAGCATCCACTTCAGCAGATCCGGCACACTCGCCCATAGACGGGAGTGCATAATGACATATTCAATCGCTTCGTCGGAATCGCCCATTCCGACAAAATCAGGGAGGTTATGCGGCAGCCGCTTCAAACCCAACAGGTAATCAGGCACATGCTTGTTCACACCCCGGGCCACACGGTACAGCATTTTGAGCTGGGAGGTGATTCCGTTCTTCTTATACTCCAGAATGATCTGGTCATAGGCAAAGGCGGCTGCGGCGTCATTTTTCCCATACTTCTTCAGCAGTTGCTCTGCCTGCTTCAATTGGTTGCTGTACAAATACACAGCAGCGAGCAGGTAACGCGCTCCGGTATTGTCTTCCGTATTTAGTTCCAAAATATGCTCCAGGATTTGTGCCGCTTCTTTGGCATCTCCGCCAAACCAGCAGGATTCGGCGTAGCTTTTGCATATCCGGATATATGGACGAGTCTCATGAAGCGCCCAGAAGTCCCCTTTGTTCTTCTCAAAAAACAGTTCGCCCAGTTCGCGTTCGCCAGCAGCGATTCCGGCCTTGAGGTAAGCTCGTGCATCCGTCTCATTGTCCGATTCCTCAGCCAGGATAAGATACGCATCAGAGCTGTCAGAATACATCTCCAGCGCCGTTTCCGCCAGCTGTATTTTGCGTTTGGAAGTACTGGCTTCCATCGCCTTATACAGCAGAGCCTGCGCTTTGTCCTTCGATGTGCCTGGGCTGTTCAGAATCATCAGCTCGTCCGTTTCGCCCTCCATGCCGTATTCTTCGATGTAATTGAACATCTCATTAACCTTTCGGGAGATCGTTGCTGTCGTTACCTCATATTTAACGGCCAGCTCAGACTTCGAAACATTGAAGCCGTATTCCTCGGACAGCAAATACTCGATTGCGGCGCAGAACGAGCCTGTCTTCTTCACAGTAGGGCGAGTCTGTCGGGAATAGCCATTCCATAGCACCAGAGCTTCCAAAATCAGCTCCCGCTCGTATTGGTCCCTCATGTCCTCAATAAGCTGCAGGGCGAGCTGTTCGTGAGCCGGATGCTCCCATTTCAGTTCGCGTGCCACCATCTTTTTCAGCTTGGTCAAGGTCAGTTTGCTCTCAGGCTGAACCGAGGCTTCCTGAACAGACTGTTCCGTTGATATCAGCCTCAGTACGGATTCTACCGCAGAGGACTGCTTGTCCAGACAGCATTTCTTATATTTTTTCCCGCTTCCGCATGGGCATAAATCATTTCTTCCAACCTTACTCAAAACTAATTCCCCCTTAAATCTATCACTAACCATTCGCATGAGAACACTGTTGCTTTAGCAGTATAGGTGACATTTCTCAAACGAGGCATTCTATATAACTGACAATTCCATCGATCAAGCACAAACGGCTACCCTGCTCTTATGTAAGGGCAGGGCCGTTTCTGCGAGTATATGTTCCTCTGGAATATGACAGATCACTCTGGCGATGAATTTCTCACACTCTCTGTCATAGGATTGGATTCGCCTGAGTCCAATCGCTGGAAGCTTGATTTACCGTCCGATGTAGCTCAAATAAGAAAATAATTCGCTTTAAAATATTCAAATCCATTTCTCTATTCTAGCAAAAATTTAAATAGGGGGTAAGTTTTGTTCAAAAACATATACATTCTCATCTCAAAAAAAAAACCTGCACACGGTGTGCAGGCTCAAAGGATATATAAAAAAAGGGGGTCATGTGTGTTATTATAAACGGGCTATGTTAAAGGCTTATGTAACTAATATTACAGGAGTATTACAAATATGATAGCGCTTTATAATTTATTTTTTTCTACATTACAAAAGCCCCTGCAGACGGTCCTGACATAGAAGTCAGACCCTGCAAGAGCTTCATACTACGTATTAATTCAATTCTTCCACATAAGCTTGGTTGGAACGAAGTTTATGAACGATTTCCTCATAATCCTCATCCCTTACTTTGGCAGACAAAACATAATGCAGATCGTCATAGTCAGCCGAGGACACATCCGCCGCATCCAACAGATCGCCATCCTCATTAACATTATCTCGGGTACCTCGCTCGGTATCCCGATCCACATTGCTGACGACCGGGATTACATTTTCACTGGCGGGAACCCCAGGTGCTGCACCCACACCCATGGCTCCATTGGTTCCTACGCCACCCGCTGTGTTATAAGGCACCAGTGGTACCATAATCCGTTTGTCTCTTCCAACCGCGCTATCCAGTTGCCCTACCTCCAAATGCTCTGTACGGAACGTCTGAAGTGAGGTTCTTGCTCCCTCCGCCTCGTCCTCGGTCCGAAAATACGCCTGAATATGTTTTGTCATGTCAAACCCTCCTTTATCGGAATAAACGCTTGGTGAAACGAAACTTAGAAGCTTCGAGCTTTATCCTAAAACCTATTACATTAACGCCCCGTTCCAAGTCATTAAATGACTTTTAACAACTCGCGGACAAATGCCGGTTCATCGGCAGGAGTTCGGGATGTAATAAAATTGCCATCTACAACAGCTTCATGATCCTTGAATTCTGCCCCTGCGTTCACCATATCATCCTTGAGCGGTGGATAGGATGTAATCGTACGGCCTTTCAACAGGTTCGCACTTGCCAGAATTTGTGGTCCGTGGCAGATCGCAGCGATTGGTTTCTTCGCACTGTTGATCTCCGTTACGAATTTCAGGATATGTGCGTCCGTACGCAAATTTTCAGGAGAAGATCCGCCAGGAATGACAACTGCGTCGTAATCCGAAGCCGAAACCTCAGCGATCGCTTTGTCCGAAGTATAGGAGGCTTTACCCCCTTTACCTTTCAGCGTCTCTCCTGCTTTCAAACCGATAATTTCCACCTCGTGTCCGGCTTTTTTCACCTCATCGTATGGAACCTGCATTTCCGAATCTTCAAAATCATTCGCCAATAAAAAAGCAACTTTACTCATAACGTATGTTCTCCTTTCCGTGTTCGAAATTTCTTGAAATCGGGTATTCGCAGAAATTGTTGGTATACATTTCTTGTTCATTGCCCGTAATAAATATTGAACCTGGCACGCCATCGTGCCTCGTTCTGTTATTACCCTAACCAGAGCCGTTTATAACATGACGAGCCTGTATTATTTTGACTTTGATCAGGCGATCAGATTCAGCAACAAATAAGCTCCATAACAAAAAAGCCCTGATTCGATGATCGAATCAAGACTTTTCATTCATTCCAAATGGTCAGCACTCAGTCACGCGGAAGACGGCTCTGCTCCCTTTTATCCGAATCCTGGAGGGCCCAGATCGTTGTTGCACACTCGGCAGCAGCGCGGGCAAGCTTCAGGGATTCATACAGGTTTCCAGGCAGAAGCAAAGGTTCTATTCGGGAACGTGTTTCCTTGACGGATTGGCGCATAATGGGTAGGATACTCCTTTGATCATCTGATGTTAATGAACCGAATTATCCCTCATTATGGCCTGTTCCCCAACCAATTATGCATGCGTTTCTTGACGAATAGGGCTTTCGAGCATTAAAGTCACCGGTCCCCAATTGGTGAAAGTCACATCCATCATCGCTCCGAAACGTCCGGTTTCAACCTGAATTCCTTTATCACGTAACAGTTGATTAAACGTTTCGTACAACATTTCTGCCGCTTCAGGTCTGGCTGCAGCTGCAAAGCTTGGGCGTTTTCCTTTGCGACAATCTCCGTACAAGGTAAATTGTGAGACAGATAATACAGCCCCGCCCACATCGATCAGACTAAGATTCATCTTTTCCTGCTCATCCTCAAAGATTCGAAGTCCAGCGATTTTGTCTGCCAAATATATGGCATCCTTCTCCGTGTCCTCATGCGTAATTCCCACGAGTAACATCAATCCGGATTCAATTCTTCCCGTCAGCTCGTCTCCAACGGTCACCTGAGCCTCTTTACAGCGTTGTACAAGCACCCTCATCTAACAGGCTCCTTACTGCATAATCCTGTGCACAGAATAGACATCTTTCACCCGTTTGATTCGTTCCACAACCGAATGCAGATGCTCCGTATTGCGAATCAGAATTGTGACGTGCACCAATGCTAATTTATTTTTATCTGTACGTCCGGTGACGGCAGATATATTGGTTTTAGTTTCGGAAACAGCCTGAAGCACTTCATTGAGCATGCCATTGCGATCATGGCCCGTAATCTCAATATCCACGCTGTAGTTGGCTTCAATATTCTCTTCCCACTCGACTTCAATGACACGAGCTGCTTCTTCCCCATCCGTACTGGACGGAATATTTGGACAGTCACTGCGATGCACAGAAACCCCACGCCCACGTGTAACATACCCGATAATATCATCCCCTGGTACAGGGTTACAGCAGCGCGCAAAACGAACAAGCAAATTGTCTATACCTTTGACACGGATGCCATTCGTCGGACGGTTTTTGCGTTCAGGTGCAGGCTTCAGCTCACGCATCTCGGAGTTCAGTTCAAGCAAGCTGGATTCTTCCTGCTCCTTGCGTAGTTTTTCCGTTGCTTTGGTCACGATCTGTGCAGCCGTAATACCACCGAATCCAACAGCTGCGAGCATGTCCTCAATATCGTTGAAGGCATACTTTTTGGCTGCTTCCTGCAACTTATCGTCCGTCATCCAAGCAGATGGGTCAAGTCCCATGCGCTTGAGTTCACGTTCACAACTGTCGCGTCCCTTTTCAACGTTTTCTTCACGTCGTTCCTTTTTGAACCATTGCTTGATCTTCGCTCGTGCGTGAGAGGATTTAGCGATTTTAAGCCAGTCCTGGCTCGGTCCGTAAGAATGTTTGGACGTCAAAATTTCAATGATATCGCCTGTTTTGAGATGATAATCGAGCGGAACGATACGACCATTTACTTTGGCACCAATCGTCCGATTACCCACCTCTGTATGGATTCTATATGCAAAATCCAATGGAACAGATCCAGTCGGCAATTCGATAACTTCACCTTTTGGCGTGAAAACAAACACCAGATCAGAGAAGAAATCCATTTTAAGCGATTCTACAAATTCAGACGCATCCTGCGCTTCATTTTGAAGTTCAAGGATCTCGCGGAAGAATGTAATTTTATCTTCAAAATTGTTCCCGTTCGCAGCGCCTTCCTTGTAGGCCCAGTGGGCAGCAATCCCGAATTCAGCGGTGCGGTGCATATCCCATGTCCGGATTTGAACCTCAGTCGGTTCACCATTCGGACCGACGACTGTGGTATGCAGCGATTGATACATATTCGCCTTCGGCATCGCGATATAGTCCTTGAAACGTCCAGGCATCGGTTTCCATAACGTGTGTATAATTCCGAGGGTAGCATAACAGTCCTTGATGTTATCCACAATAATACGAATCGCAAGCAGATCATAAATCTCATTAAACTGTTTGTTTTTCGTTGTCATTTTTTTGAACACGCTGTAGATGTGCTTAGGACGTCCCGACAGATCTGCCTGAATTCCCATCTCATCCAGCTTGCTCGTAATACCGTCCATAACCGTATCAATATATTGCTCACGTTCTGCACGTTTTTTGTGCATCAGGTTTGCAATGCGGTAATATTGCTGCGGATTCAAATAACGGAGGGCGATGTCCTCCATTTCCCATTTAATTGCAGAGATACCCAGACGGTTCGCAATCGGACAGAAAATCTCCAACGTTTCATATGAAATCCGGCGCTGGCTTTCTTCCGACTGAAACTTGAGTGTCCGCATATTATGCAGACGGTCAGCCAATTTGATCACGATGACACGGATGTCCTGCGCCATGGCGATGAACATTTTGCGGTAGTTCTCGTTCTGCTGTTCTTCCTTGGAGCGGAACTGAATACGTTCCAGCTTCGTCAAGCCGTCAACAAGCATGGCACACGTATTGCCGAAATGATTGCGGATTTCTTCAAGTGAAACCGTAGTATCTTCTACTACATCATGAAGAAGCGCTGCAATTATGGAGATGGTGTCCATCTGCATGTTTACAACAATATCGGCAACCGCAAGCGGATGCAGAATATACGGTTCTCCCGATTTTCGCGTCTGTCCATGGTGGGCCTGATCAGCAAATTCGTAAGCTTCTCGTATGCGCACCAGATCGGGTTCTTTGATATATGCCCCGGCCTTCTCGAGTAATTGCTCTATGCCCATTCTGATCTGTTCCGTGTCCTTTCTATACAAAATGGAACCCGTGACATGATATCAACACAGGTTCCCCGTAAAAGTAATTTCCTATAATTATGACGCTTCGCCCGTTTCCCGTCAACTACTGACGAATAAGAGGACATATCCAATTTTTTTATACGTTATGTGTCATTCCCGAAAGATGTGGCCCAGTATTCAACAGGGGCTGAAAATCGTCCTCATTTACGATGTATTATTACCGTTATTTACCGAAATAGAAGGATCAATTCTCAAAATAAAAATGGTTTCGCCATGCTTAGCGGAAAAATGTTATTGCTAAATGAAGAGAAACTCTGTACTATATTGAAGATTTGTGTTTCGGAAAAAAGGAGATGAACATTCATTGCAACATGAAATTCAGGTTAATCAAAAAATGCCGCTTGGCTCAGGATCGCTGCTGAGTCTCCAGCATTTGTTTGCCATGTTTGGCAGCACAGTACTTGTGCCGAACCTGTTCGGTGTCGATCCAAGTATGATCCTGCTTATGAACGGTATTGGAACATTGTTGTACATACTCATGTGTAAAGGAAAGATTCCAGCCTATCTTGGGTCAAGCTTTGCTTTTATCGCACCTGTTTCTTCCGTGTTAATCGCACACCCTGATAACGGATACTCCATGGCGCTTGGAGCGTTCATCGTAACAGGAGTTGTATTCTGTCTCGTGGCTCTTACCATCAAATATACCGGAACAAGCTGGATTAACGTGGTATTCCCGCCAGCGGTTATGGGTGCTATTGTTGCCCTAATCGGTCTTGAGCTTGTCCCTGTGGCAGCCGGAATGGCCGGTCTGATTAATTCAAGCCCTGCTGAGAACCCCGACTGGGTGCCTCAAGCCAAACCGATTATTTTAGCCATGATTACTCTTGGTATCACTGTTATTGGTGCAGTAACCTTCCGTGGGTTCCCCAAGATCATTCACATTCTAATCGGGATTGTATCCGGTTACGTGCTTGGATACTTTATGGGTGAAGTAAAGACCGAAAATATAGCGAACGCTGACTTTATCTCACTGCCTACCATAACGACACCGACATTTGACTGGTCTGTCATCTTCACCATTTTGCCTGTCGCACTTGTTGTCATTGTTGAGCACATCGGACATCTGCTTGTAACGAGCAGTATTGTGGGCAAAGATCTGTCCAAGGACCCGGGTCTGCATCGCTCCCTGCTCGGAAACGGCGTTTCAACTATTCTTTCCGGTTTTGTAGGATCCACACCGAATACAACTTATGGTGAGAATATTGGGGTTATGGCTCTGACCCGGGTTTACTCGACGTATGTTATTGGCGGCGCTGCCGTTATCGCGATCGTGCTTTCGTTCTCAGGTACGTTCTCTGCACTTATAGCTAACATTCCCGTTCCGGTTATGGGTGGTGTATCTTTGCTTCTGTTCGGAGTTATTGCGGCATCCGGTTTGCGTATTCTGGTCGAACAGAAAGTGGATTTTGCCAAACCGACCAACCTGTTGCTAACTACCCTTGTACTCGTCATCGGACTCAGTGGTACGGAGATCACGTTTTATGGTATTCATCTCAAGGGAATGGCTCTGGCAACCATCGTCGGAATTCTGCTGAGCTTGTTGTTTAAATTATTTGAAGTACTGGGTTGGTCGAATGATCAAACGGAGAAACAGCCTTTAACCGAGAAAACTCAGGATTGATTTCTTGCTAACTGGTTTATCGGACAATGTTTATTCACTCTTTATTTTATACATCGTACAATGCAAAAAGCCTGCTCTCTAACCTTAACGGGTTGAGGGACAGGCTTTTTTTTGCAAATAGTTAATGCTGTATATTATTTCCCGGGAAACGGGAGATCCAGTTCACGTGATTTAACAGCAATAAATGCCGGAATTCTAGTAGTTCATCAATGTAAATACATCAATTCCCGGCAATTTTGCACGTCCATTCAAATCAGACAGCTCAATCAGGAATGCTGCACCTACAATCTTGCCACCCAATTGTTCAATCAGGTTAATGGAGGTAGCAATAGTTCCGCCTGTCGCCAGCAGATCATCCGCAATCAGAACATTTTGTCCTTTTTCGATCGCATCTGTATGCATAGCAAGCGTATCCTTGCCATATTCAAGATCATAACCGACTTCGATCGTCTCTCCAGGCAATTTTCCGCTTTTACGAATCGGAGCAAAACCGACACCCAGAGCGTACGCCAGAGGAGCGCCCACAACGAATCCACGTGCTTCAGGTCCTGCAATAACGTCAATTTTGAGATCCGAAACCATTACTTTCAGCTCATTGATCGCCTTGCGGTACATTTCTCCATCCTTCAACAATGTCGTAATGTCTTTGAAGCTGATTCCCGGTTGTGGAAAGTCAGGAATGACACGAATATAATCTTTAAAATCCAAAATAATCTCCTCCTAAAATAAATAGCACAACTTCTATCTAAGATACGCCCTTCATCCGGGATATCATCCATTGTGTCAGCTGAGGGGTCGATGCATCCAGCATCACCTGCTCTGTCTCGGCCATGCTCTCCAGCGCCTGATAATGACGCGAAGCGGTTAGCTCACGTTTGGGCGGGTTATCCACAAATACAATCTTTCCAGCTTCTCGGGTTATGAACGATAACTCCTCAAAAACATCCAACATCATGGTAATCATGCGCGGCGAGCAGCCGCACTGACGACTGAGCACAGGAGTGATCTCTTGTTCCTCAACGGGTTCAGCTCTCCATTTGGACACCAGCATATAAATACGCTTGAAGAGTTCTCTGGAGGGCATCTGAAGGCGATCTCGGCTTTTGCCTGATCCGTGCAGAAGGATGATATTCTCGGCTCCGCTGAATAAAGCCAGCATTGCATCAAGTTGTTCCGGGGTTTCCGGCGTATCAAACACAAATAACGTCCGGACCTGTTCCTGCCCATAATGCTGCGCAGCAGCATTACACGGAAATAACCCGACCTTTCTATCATATACCCAAAGGCACGGTTCATACAATGAATTTCCCTCGGAAACATTCGTTTCTTTTCGAACGATAGCACCAATAGAGCCTGACTTGTAACGCAAATGTATTTCAAGCGAACTCAAGAACTGCTTCATCGCGTTCAGAGGGTCCGTACTGCCTCGCAAATCAAAAACTTGTGCATGTGGGACTTGAATGTCCTGCAGCATCAATTGTGGTTTCCTCATCCCGTTCCACTCATTAACAGATAACTCACCCATAACATCAATGATAGAGCCTGGAGGAAGAAACTCAGCCAATGCTCCCTTGCCAAAAGCGACCGTCTCCAGTTGCTGGCCATCCTGCTCCAAAACCAATTTCAGATGACGTTTTTCGCGTCCCATCGTCCGTGTTTCTTTTACAGTCACATTGCGCAGTACAAAACGAGGAGAAGGATTACTCATGCCAAATGGCTGGAGTCTGTCGATCTCTTGAATGACCTGCAGGGGCACATCACTGATTCTGCACTCATCATCCGCAAGACGATGGGGAACAAAGTCCTCCTCCGTCAGCACGGATGCCGCAAACTCATTCAATCCAGCTTCCAGCTCTTTAAGTTGATCACGATGCAGGCTCATGCCTGCTGCAGCCGGGTGACCTCCATAATGGTCCATCGTGTGTTTGCAAGCCGTTAATGCCTCATAGATGTCCAGCCCCTCTATGGAGCGTGCTGAGCCTTTACAAGCGCCGCTCTCCGGGTCAATGCCCAGGATAAGCGTTGGCCGATAATACCGTTCAAGTAACTTGGAAGCCACGATGCCTACAACCCCAACATTCCAGCCCTCTCCCGCCAAAACGATCACATCCGGCACCGCTCCGGAGTTCAGCTGAATTTTTTGTTCCAACTGGGCTGTCGCTTCCAAGAGTATGCCCTCAACAACCTGTTGCCTTTCACGATTCAGCAAGTCCAGTTGGCCTGCCAGAGTATGTGCCTCATCCAGATCCTCGGTTGTAAGCAACGATACGGCTCGTCCAGCATGATCCAAACGTCCGCTTGCATTAATACGCGGAGCCATTGCAAAGGCAATATTGATTGAAGTGACCTGACTTTGATCCACGCCACTAATTTCAAGTAGAGCACTTACACCAGGCAGACGTGTACCTCGCATGGACTCAACACCATAACTGACGATAACCCGGTTCTCGCCTTCCAAAGGCATCAAATCGGCAACCGTACCAATAGCGGCAATTTCCATCCATTCTCCAGGCACTTCTCCGATCAATGCCTGAGCCAGCTTCAACGCTACACCCGCACCTGCTAGCCCTTTAAAAGGGTAAGGACAGTCCGGGAGCTTGGGATTAATGAGCGTATAAGCCTCAGGCAAAACTTCAGGTGGTTCATGGTGATCCGTCACAATAACTTCCATTCCCAGTGTTGCAGCATAAGCAATCTGCTCTACCGCACTGATTCCGGTATCTACCGTAATCACCAGGGTGACTCCTTGTTGATGAGCCCAATCCAAGGCATGATTATGTAATCCGTAGCCTTCATTGGAACGATGAGGAATATAGATATCGTAGGAAGCCCCGAGATAACGCATCAAATGGATCATCAGGGATGTACTGGATACGCCGTCCGCGTCGTAGTCCCCATATATTAAAATATGTTCTTCTCTCTCAATGGCCTGCTGGATTCGGGGGACAGCTTCTTTCATGCCTAGAAGCAGATATGGATCATGCATCTGATTAAGGTCAGGATGCAGAAATTGTTCTGCCTCTGATTCATTATGAACCCCTCGACTGACCAGTAAACGTCCAACAAGCGGTGAAACGGAAAGCGCCTGCGAGAGTCCCGCAGCCGCCTCCAGATCGATATTCGGTGTGTTCCACCGGTATTGCGAATAAAGCAATGATAACGCTCCTTTCCTGATCTACTGGACCAAGCTTCATTACTGAATTAATGTCGCTTCAGGATCTGGCAGTTCATGATTGGATTTATAAGGATACCCAGGATCATAAGGTACAGCCTGGATCTGTACTTCTTTCACATGACTGAAACGAGTTAAGAGAAGTGTCTTCGCCCGATTCGCAATCTCCTGTGCCTCGAGCACAGAAATTCTAGGGTTTACACTAATGACCAGTTCAATCGTAACATCATGTTCCTGTTCACGTGCTACCAGATGTTCAATCGTAATAATGCCATATACACGCTGCACCGTTTCTCTGAAGTCAAGCGCTTCCTCCTGCTCCAATTCCTGAACAAGTGAACCATATACAGTATCTACAATCATTCTGTAGCCTTTGTGCAGTACAAAACAGGAAGCTATCATTGCAGCTGCGGGGTCCATATATCGAAGAATACTCCACCCCATCGTTTCTCCTGTCATGGAACCTACGATGCCGACCAAGACGATAAGTGAACAGTAGAGTGCCCGACGATGTTGCTGTGCATAAGCCAGAGCCTGCGATTGATTTCGTTTACGGAAATACCGGTATTGATATTGAAAGATTGCTTCTTTCACAGCCAGTGCTGCAAAAGCTACCACAAGTGCATGGGTATACTTTTCTAACGATTCTGGTTCCTCTCCAGACAGACTACCCAAAGCGGAGATGGCGATCTGCAAGCCCCCCATAAGGATGAGCACAGATAATAATACCGAAATTCCAGGTCTCGCGATACGTGAATGTTCCTTTGACCGCTCCCTACGAGCCTTTCTTTTTGTTTGTACAGACTTCGAGGGAAAGAGGCCGGACAATGAAGAAGCAGCTTCTGAAGCAGAGTGCAGGCCGTCTGCAAGCAACGATTTGCTGTTTGCCATATAACCGAACCCAGCCTTGATTACTGCAAGTGTCAAATTCCCGGCGATCCCGCTCCACGTGGCAGCGTGAACAGAAGGGAAACGTTCTCTGGTCATGGCGATGCCCCCCTTAATACTCTACCTAAAGTTGCAAAACCGCGCCTGGCAGACGCGGCTTGACCATACAATGTTTAGTTGGATGCTTTGACAGCTGCTTTAGGTTTCTCTGTTTGTTTACCTTTGAGCGCCAGCCACAATGGAGCGGCGATGTAGATCGAAGAATATGCACCGAACAATGTTCCGATGACCATAGCCAGTGAGAACATGCGAATGGATTCTCCACCAAAAATAAACAAGCAGAGCGAAGCGATAAACACGGTGAATGTTGTATTCAGGGAACGTGTCATCGTTTGCGCCAAACTGCGGTTGACTACTTCACGCAAATCGGCTTTGGTAGTCTTTTTAGCAAAACGCATATTCTCACGAATTCGGTCGAAGATAACGATTGTATCATTGATCGAGAATCCGACAATGGTCAGTACCGCCGTAATGAAAGTCAAGTTCACTTCCAGTCGGAAGATCGAGAACACACTAATCACTACAAATGCATCATGGAAGAGTGCAATGACAGCTGCCAAACCAAACCGCCATTCAAATCGGATGGCTACATAGATCATTATCCCGATACTTGCGATAAGAACCGCGTATATGGCATTACGTTCAAGCTCTTTAGCCATTTCAGGGTCAACCGTGTTGACTTCATAAGAAGCGGTTGAATCCAGCTTGGTGAACTCTTGCTTAAACTTGCTTTCCTGATTTTCATCCAGTACGTTCGAGAAACGAACGTTAACCCGATCAGCACCAGGTGTAATATGAACATCCTTGGTGTCAACACCTAGGTCACTGACGATGGGCTTAATTTGTTCTGCGGTGATTGCTTTAGACACTGTAATATCCACATTTGAACCTGAACGGAAATCAACCGCATAATTCAATCCTAGAGCCAAAATGCTGATAATACCTGCAATCGTCAAAATGATGGAAAAAGCATAGGCAATTTTACTGCCTTTAACATAATCAAAATTCCAATTAAAGCGCACGAATTTCACTCTCCTTCACTCCGAAGTACTTAGGCTTCTTCAATACGTTAGCCCGCACAAGCAGGGTCAACAGGAAGCGGGAGAAGAAAATATTCGTGATAATGCTGGTCACGATGTCAAAAATCAATACGAGTGCGAAACCTTTAACAGCACCTGTACCCATGAAGAACATAACAGAGGCAGCAATGATGGTTGTAATGTTAGAGTCAATAATTGTACGGAATGAACTTTTACCACCAGCCCTTACCGAAGACAATATCGACTTACCACTGCGCATTTCTTCCTTGATCCGCTCGTACGTAATGATATTGGCATCCACGGCCATCCCTATACCCAGGATAAATGCTGCGATCCCTGGAAGGGTAAGTACGAATTCACCCATATAGAAGATTGCAAGCACCAGCCACGTATGTGTAATCAGGGCAAAGCTCGCAATAATCCCCGGAATACGGTACAGACCAATCATGAACACCAAGATAATTACGGAACCAATTAATCCCGCTTTAATCGTCTGGTCCAGAGATAGTTTACCGAGCGTTGCACCAACGCTTTGAGAGTACTTCTCTGTCAGTTTCAGTGGCAACGCGCCCAAATTAATGGTATCTCGAAGCTGATTGGCTTCCTCACGTGAGTAGTTACCTGTGATTTGAGCAGAGCCGTCACTCAGCTGCTGCTGCACAGTTGGCGCTGATAGTAATTGATCATCCAGATAGATAGCCAAAGGTTGTCCAATCAAACGTTTGGTGATTTCAGCAAACTTGGCTTTGTCTTTAACCTGGATATCGATCATCGGTGCGTTCAACTGGTTGAATACCACTTTGGCACCATTCTCCACGAACTCATTTCCCCGAAGCTCGATTTTGGTGTATTCGCCTTCTTTGTCATTCTCTGCTTTACTGCGGAAGGTCATGACAGCAGGTTCTTTCATTTTGGCTCTGACTTCAGCCTCGTCGGTCACCCCGGCCAGCTTCAAGCGGATCCGGTTCGTTCCTTCAGTTGTTACTTCCGGCTCGCTTGTTCCGAGCGCATTGGCACGGCTCTCCAGACTTTTTGCTGTTTGCACCAAAGATGCTTTGGTGACTTGTTGTCCTTGTTCCAGCGGCTCTGCTTCATATAAGATCTCGTAGCCTCCTTTTAAATCAAGGCCCAAGCGTATATTTTTGAGCAGCCCTGGACTTGTGCCCAACATTACTCCTGCGGTCACAAGCACGACCAAAATGAAACTGACGATTCTTTTCATGCCGTTCCTAGATCCCCTTTCGTTCTCAATATTCCTATTATAGCGATGCCGTAAAAAGCAGTCAATTTCCAACAAAAAAGATCCCTTTCTTTAGAAAGAGGACCCCCGGTATGCAGACACGGTCATAAAGTTCATAAAGCTTGTTGCTTTCAGTGACAATATGTCGTTCACCAGTTGGTGAAGCGGTGGAATGCCCTGCTTTTCATATTTATGACTGATGCAATTCCAGACATCTTTGCTGGTGACATATTCGTAACCGACAAGCCTTAATTCCTCTGCCTTGCTGCGGCAGAGCATCTCTATAGACTGTTCCAACTCCACATCATTCATTTCTTCCAACGGGGAGCCTCCCTTCATACATCCAAGCCTTTATGCGGCATCAATATTACATCATTCGACTTTACCCGATCATATTCCTTCTTGCTGGTGATGGATCTTTTTGTTAATCGTGTCCAAGTTGTCATGAGAAGATATTGGACTGGCATAGGATGAAGAACGACGGCTTTGTCCCGTTTATGAATATCTGTACTCCAACCGGGAAAGAGGGGTAGTCTTGAAGAAACAGACATTTATCCAGGGAGCCATGATCCTGCTCGCCGCAGGCATCATTAATCGGATTCTCGGGTTCATCCCGCGCATTGCGCTGCCACGGGTTATTGGTGCAGAAGGAGTTGGCATCTATCAACTGAGCTATCCCTTTTTCATCGTACTCGTCACTTTAATCACTGGCGGTATTCCATTGGCTGTAGCCAAACTCGTAGCCGAGGCGGATACAGGTGCCAACCGTTATTCACCCCAACGGATTCTGCAAATCAGCCTGAGCTTCACATTGACCCTTGGCGTTGTGTTTATGTTTTTGTGCATTATCTTCGCTCCATGGGTCACCCGTTATGTTCTGACCGATGAGAGGGTCTATCACACGTTTGTCAGCATGAGCCCTATGATTGCCATTATTGCCGTATCTGCAGTCTACAGAGGTTATTTCCAGGGAAAGCAAAACATGATGCCTACGGCTGTTTCATCAATCGTGGAAACGGTCATTCGTATTATCTGTGTGATCTGGTTTTCCTGGCTCCTCTTGCCCCGAGGAATAGCACAAGCTGCAGCAGGAGCGATGCTGGGAGCACTTGTCGGAGAATTCGTCGGTATGCTCGTATTATTGTGGAACTATGCCAGACAGAAGAAATATATGGATCAACATCAGCCCATACTCAAATCTCCAATCGAGCCCAAACCTGAAAATTCAACCGGCTCAGAGCCTGGACTTCTTCGTCGTTTACTCGCGATCTCCGTACCTGTAACTGCCGGGCGATTAGTTGGCTCTTTATCCTATCTCGCTGAGACGATTGTAACCGCACAGAGTCTAGCTATTGCAGGTATCTCCAAAGGGCTCGCGACGGCCCAGTATGGTGCATTACAAGGCATGATTATACCTCTGCTGCTGCTGCCGGGAGCATTAACTTCCTCGTTAGCCACGTCACTTGTCCCTTCATTGTCTGAGGCCTCAGCTCAAGGGGATCGTGCGCTCATTCATAAACGGATGCATCAGGCTTTGCGGCTAGCACTTGTAACAGGTGCTCCATTTTCTGTTTTTATGTATGTGCTTGCCGAACCGATGTGTCTTGTTCTGTATAATGATGCATCGATTGGAAGCATGCTTAAGCTCATGGCTCCTTTTGCTTTGTTTATTTACATTCAAGCTCCTCTTCAAGCTGCTCTTCAGGCACTTGATCGTCCAGGAAAAGCACTGCTCAATACATTTATTGGTGCAGTCATCAAAATTACGTTGATTTTGGTACTCGCCTCCCGGCCGGAATACGGTATTTTTGGAGCGGTGATTGCCATTTGTGTGAATTCAACGGTCGTGACTCTTTTACATGCAAGAAGTGTGCGCAGCCTGTTACAGTTCCGTTTCAAGATGATGGATTGGGTCAAAACAGGCACTGGTATGGTCATCATGGGCGCCGCTACTTTGGTCATTTACGAACAGACTGCGTCCCTGCTTCCTTTTTGGCTCAGAATGCTTCTCGCGCCCCTTGTTGGTCTGATTGTGTATTTCATTGTTATGGGCTGGACCAAAATGATAGATTTTCACGATCTTTCCCGTGCGCCCATCGTTGGTTCCTGGTTTAAACGCCGTTCTTAGACGTCAGTTATTCTTTATCATCTTTGGAACTTACATAAATTTTCCCGTTATGATCGATGGAACAGATAAACACGTCTTTGAAGTCCATAATCCCTTTCTGCTGAATCTGATTTTTAAGCCAAAATCTGGTTTTTTGAATCAGTTGAAGGTTCTGATCCTGAACTTTACCATCCATGATCAATGGCAATGGCAGCCCTTCATATTTGATATTTTCGAATCCATCGATTTTGTTTTTTCGCCCTTTTTGTTTGGAATTAGATCCTGTCGAGCCAGAGCCTGAAGAGCCACTGTTGCCACTCGAAGAACTCTGAGCTTTCGGAAAAACAGTCAGTTTCCCTGTAGTCTCCAATATGGCGTAATCAACATCACCAATGCTGTCTATATTCTGTTCGCGAAGCTGCAGAAGGAGGTCATCCAAGTTATAACGCTGCTTGCTCATCTCTTCTCGATGCAACTTGCCTTTGGAGATCAATACGGTCGGCTTGCCATCGATCATCAACCGAAGCTTGCGGCTTTTGAGGCTGAGAAAAGCCATGGCAATCTGCACTACTAGTACAGTCAGCATAGGTACAATACCATGGAATAACGGCTTTTTGATATCTTCGATGACAAATGCCGCAATTTCTGCAAGCATAATGGACACGACCAGATCAAACATGGATAGCTTCCCGATCTCACGTTTACCCATTATCCGAATAGAGCCATAGACAATAAAGTACATGAGTATGGTTCGAAAGATATGTGCTCCGACCTCTGAGAAATTCACAACAGGGTTCCTCCTTCGGATCTGAATTTTATACAGGTTCCTGAAGCGTAATCCCTATTTTGGCCTGAAGCTTACATGCTCATGCAAATATAAACCGTTCATTTAATGGAAAATTCAGTTCATAAGTCGGAAGGCTTGACCATACACTGTATTAATTTCAAACTTGTACAAGGGGGTTGCTTCATGCAGTTGATTCGCCGAATGGTTTCATTTCGAATGTCTAACCCGATTCTTTCGGGCCTCTGTCATGCTTTTGTGTGGATGATGTTAGGCGCACTGATTCTATCCTTCTTTCTCTGGATGACCGGAATGCGGGAACAGGATCTTTCCCTGTATACGTACGTTGTTCATGGTTTGTCCTTGCTGGTTGGTGGATTTGTATCTGGCAAGAGGTCAGGTGAGCGAGGCTGGTACCACGGAGGTATTACGGGAATCGTATACGGATTAATTGTATTGCTGATCGGATTTCTGGCACTCGACGCCTCTTTCAATTGGAAAGACAGTCTGCAGATTGCAACTGCATTCCTGATTTCTGCACTAGGCGGTATATTTGGAGTCAATACACGAAGATCGTAGAAGATTGGGGAGTAACGGTTTTTGAGCAAAAAGAAAAAGAGAACCGGGTCTCCATGGAGATCCAGTTCTCTGATAATGAAGAATACGCTGCAAACGTACTCATAGCCTTACAGGCTTTTTGAACATCTATGATTATTCAGCCGTTTCACGAGCAACTGCACTGCTAATCGCATTACGATCGAATGTCAGTTTAGTTACATCGTTTACACGCAATACAACTACATCATCCGTGATTTCAGCAATCGTTCCGTGAAGGCCACCGATTGTAACAATTTTATCGCCTTTTTTCAATTGACTTAACATGGAATTACGTTGCTTCTGTTTTTTGTTCTGTGGACGAATCATCAAGAAGTAAAAAATTGCAACCATGAGTACCAAAGGTACAATCAAAGATACAATTCCACCGCCTGCTGGCGTTCCTGTTAAAGGCATTCCCTGAAACATTCAAACTCCCCCTTATCGACTATACGTACAAATAATACTTGTTACTGCGGTTCCGCAAAAACCTGATCAGAAACCTTTGTCATTGTCATGAAGACCATATTGATCGAAAAATTCATCCCGGAAATCAAGCAAACGATCTTCCATTATGGCTTTACGCACATTGCGCATCAAATTCTGCAAGAAATGAAGATTGTGGATGGTCGTCAAACGTAAGCCAAACGTTTCATCCGCTTTGATTAAATGACGCAAATAGGCTCTTGAATAGTTACGACAAGTATAGCAATCACATTCAGGGTCCAGTGGCCCAAAGTCCGTTGCAAACTTGGCATTACGAACTACCAGACGTCCTTGGCTGGTCATCGTTGTTCCGTTACGGGCAATTCGGGTAGGCAGAACACAATCGAACATGTCCACTCCGCGAATCGATCCCTCAATCAATGCATCGGGCGAACCTACACCCATTAAATAGCGTGGTTTATTGGAAGGCAACAAAGGAACGGTGTAATCCAATACGCCATACATCAAATGTTTCGGTTCTCCAACACTCAGTCCACCAATAGCATAACCCGGGAAATCCATGGAAGTCAAATCTGCCGCGCTTTGGCGACGAAGATCTTCGTGCATGCCCCCCTGTACGATGGCAAACAGCCCTTGATCATTCGGACGAGCATGACTTTCCAGACAGCGTTCTGCCCAGCGGCTCGTTCTTTCAAGAGATTTTTTCACATATTCATACTCAGCCGGATACGGCGGGCACTCATCAAATGCCATCATAATATCGGAGCCCAGTGCATTCTGGATTTCCATTGCCACTTCAGGCGAAAGGAATTTTTTGTCTCCGTTTAGATGGGAGCGGAAGTTAACGCCTTCCTCCGTAATTTTGCGCATCTCACTCAGAGAAAACACTTGAAACCCACCGCTATCCGTCAAAATCGGACGATCCCAGTTCATAAATTTGTGCAGGCCGCCTGCCTGACGAATAATTTCATGCCCAGGTCTCAGGAAAAGATGATAGGTATTGCTCAGAATAATCTGTGCATCCATCTCTTTCAACTCTTCGGGGCTCATCGTCTTCACCGTCGCCTGTGTTCCTACAGGCATGAAGGTTGGTGTCTCAATAATACCGTGAGGTGTATGTACACGTCCCAAACGGGCTCCGGATTGTTTACAGGTTTTGATATGTTCGTACGTAATTGCTGCCATTGGTTTTAATCATCCTCTAAAAATTAATCGTAATACCTTCATATCTCAATAAATCAACATGGCATCGCCAAAGCTGAAGAAACGGTATTGTTCTTTAATCGCTTCCTCATATGCATGCATGATTTGTTCTCTTCCCGCAAGCGCACTGACCAGCATAACCAATGTGGATTTGGGGAGATGAAAATTCGTAAGCATCCCGTCAATCACTTTGAAGGTATATCCCGGATAGATAAAGATTTTGGTCCAGCCGCTGCTCTCTTGCAACTGCCCGTCTTCAAACTTGCTGCCTACCGTTTCAAGTGTTCGACAACTTGTCGTTCCTACAGCAAATATACGGTTGCCACGTTTTTTCGTTTCATTAATCAGATCCGCCGTCTCTTGAGACAAGGAGTAGTATTCCTCATGCATGACATGCTCTTCAACATTGTCAACTGACATCGGCCGAAATGTTCCGAGTCCCACGTGAAGCGTGATGAAAGCTACATTAACCCCTTTATCCCGAATCCGGTTTAGCAGTTCCTCCGTAAAATGTAATCCTGCTGTCGGTGCAGCGGCCGATCCCTCATGTTTCGCATATACCGTTTGATACCTTTCGCGGTCATCCAGTGTCTCTCTGATATAAGGAGGCAGAGGCATTTCACCCAGACGATCCAGAATCTCCTGAAAGATTCCCTCATAGGAGAATGTAAGCAAACGTGCACCCATTTCGCCTTCCTCATCAATGACGGCCCTAAGCTCGTCACTAAAAACGATGACCGAACCGGCTTTAAGCTTCTTGCCTGGTTTAACCAGAGCTTCCCAGCGATCGCCCTCCACGTTTTTGAGCAGGAGCACTTCCGCCTTTGCACCCGTGTCCTCTTTGGTTCCGAACAAACGCGCTGGAAGAACACGTGTATCATTCAACACCAGTGTATCTCCAGGCTGAAGGAAGTCGATAATATCAGGGAACGTGTGGTGGTTAACCTCACCGCTCTCCTTGTTTAAGGTAAGCAACCGGGACGCCGTGCGGTCAAGCAGTGGCGTCTGTGCAATCAATTGCTCCGGCAATTCAAAATCATATAAGTTCACATTCATATTCAATTCATTCCTTAACAATAGTCGCATTTTGATAATAGTGTTTCAATATTGCCTGGTAATCATACCCTTCATCTGCCATGCCTTTGGCACCCCATTGGGATAAGCCCAATCCGTGCCCGTTGCCCTGACCGATGAACATGAAGCTTTGGCCCTGAGTTACAGCTCGGGCTTGACCATCACCACTCATAACCACAAGAGCATTACTGGATGAAGTTCCTGTGCCCGAGGCAGATAGTACAGCAGCACCCTGTGATCCGGTTTTGCTTGCTGTTTTGCCGTCAGCGCCTAATACAGTATAACTTCCGGTCCCTGCAATATCAAATAAAGTACTCGGTAATCCACCTAAAGCAGAGCGGTATGTATCTGCATATTTTACCGTCATGGGCTGGCCGTTGGCAGTAACTTCAATTGCTCTTCCTGATGGCCCGCGTTTGGTCACTTCGAGCGTTGAAATCGAGGATGGAACAGTAGAAGTCGTTTTACCCTGCAGGGTTTTAACCAACTGTGCTGACGTGAACGGTCCTCTTACCCAAGCATAATCATTGGATTGCGGCACTTTGGCCAGAACAACAGCTTCGTTGCCTGGATTCATTTTCGCTACCGGCTCAACATTCGATTGAATTAACGGAACGGGACGCACGTTGGTATTTTGGGCAGTTACCGTCACTTTGGCTAAACCCGCATCCGTTTTGGTCGTTAATTCTTTTACATTATCCTCCCGGATATATCCGCTGACTCCTGTACTCAACAGCACATGATACCATGTTTGTAATCCAGCTTGGGCCGATGTATCTCCAGGGCTATCCACATTACTGAACACACCCGCGCCTCCGTTCCATACCTCGGATGGATGTGCAGTCTGCCCCCCTGCATTGGAAGAGAATACAGCTTCAACAATTTTACCATCGCTCTTGATAACTTCTCCAGAGGTGGCATCAACCGCGCTGGAGACTTTATCATTTTCTGAACCCATTCCGTTGTAAGCCTGACTGAGCGTGGTATCCACAACATTGGCAATTTTAAAACGGTCTCCCTGTTGAAGCGCATAAGACCGTGCAGCGACAGCCTGTACTTTCAGCGCTTCTGCTGGCCAGGATGAGTACACTTCTGCACCAACAACAGAGTATAAATATTGCTCCAGTGGAACTACATTAACCAAAGCCAAATCACCGCTTACAATGCTAATTTCCATGTCACCGCGATATGTCCGCCCGGAACGTTCCACCACTTTGATTCCACTGCCGTCTCCTTGCACAAATGCTTTGGCTTCACTGCCAGCAATGGTGTAATGTGGGGCTGTTTTAAGAGCATCTGTGCTTAACCCGGCATCCTGGCGGATGATAAGCGCAGCACTATTACTGTTTACCGGAGATAGGCTTACTCCTGGAACATTGGCTTCCACATTCTTTTTGAATGCAGACAGATCAGCATCGGATGAGGCTTCACCCACCCATAAGGCATACCCTTGACTCCCACCATCCAGTTGAAGCACCGTATAGGAACTAACTCCTGCCGATGCAAAAGCTGCTTGTGCCGCTTCTGCCTCTTGAAGTGAACCGTAGACTCCTGCAGACAAACGCTTGCTGCCCGTCACCGCTGGTTTTTGCCCACCCAGTTGGACTGCAACCACTTTTTGTACACGGGCTATCGCTTGTCCGGCCAATGCTTCTGTTGCATAGTTCCCGGTGTAGAGCTGATAGGTGGCTTTACCGTTCAGAGACGTTGTAAACAACAATGGTTTATCGCTGGTGGCCTCCAACAATTTTGCAGCTGCTGCCGCCGTTTTGAAATCCCCTGTTTCCAACACTTTGACGCGGAATCCATCCGCACTGAAACGGATTTGTCCTGCTGGAAGAGTTATACTTGCCCCGCTTTCCGAACCAAGATTCCATTTTCCACTCGACTCAAGCGTAATCAGTGGTGTAGTCGATTTATACGTACTTCCCAGGTTCGCAAACATAGCAACCCGGATCATCTGCCCATTACCTTCAGCGGCATAAACCGGCACTTGCAGGCATCCTACCGTCAACAGAGCTGCGGCCAATACCTTCAAACGCCGACTCCACTTCTTTGTTTGTATTACTTTTTCCACGATCAGTCTCCTCTCCATGTTTGTCTCAAGTTGTACATTAAGATAACGCTCATTGATATATAATCACAATTATTTGGTGTCTCTCGGTGGAACTGGCAAACCCAGATGATGATAGGCCAGATCCGTTACAATTCTGCCCCTCGGTGTACGTTGAAGCATGCCAATTTGCAATAGATAGGGCTCGTAGACATCCTCAATGGTCTGACTCTCTTCACCAATCGTAGCGGCAATCGTATCCAGACCCACTGGGCCTCCCCGGAAACTGTTTATCATTGATTTGAGCATCTTGTGATCGATCTCGTCCAGACCGCGCGGATCAATCTGAAGACGTTGCAGCGCTTCTTCCGCCAGAGCCTGTGTGATGATACCATCTCCTCGCACCTGAGCAAAGTCACGCACTCTTTTCAGCAGTCGATTGGCAATCCTCGGTGTCCCACGGGAGCGCAATGCGATCTCTTCTGCGGCATTACCAACTATCTCCACCCCTAGAATCTCTGAAGCCCGTGAGACGATGTAGGCCAGCTCATCCACCGTGTAGAACTCCAGTCGACTGATAACACCAAACCGGTCTCTGAGAGGCGCAGACAACAAGCCTGCACGCGTTGTAGCCCCAATCAGTGTAAACGATGGCAGATCAAGACGTACAGAGCGGGCACTTGGGCCTTTTCCAATCATGATATCCAACGCGAAGTCTTCCATGGCGGGATACATCACTTCTTCTACCGTCCGATGAAGGCGATGTATCTCGTCAATAAACAGGACATCCCCTTCTTGCAGGTTTGTGAGCAATGCAGCCAGATCGCCTGGGCGTTCAATCGCTGGTCCCGATGTCGTGCGCAAGTTAACACCCAATTCATTGGCAATGATATTGGCAAGCGTTGTTTTCCCAAGTCCAGGCGGGCCGTATAACAACACATGATCGAGCGCCTCATTGCGCATCTTGGCGGCTTCAATGTATATTTTCAAATTCTCCTTGACCTGGTTCTGCCCGATATATTCATTCAAATACCGGGGACGAAGGCTTAGCTCCACAGCTTGGTCCTCCATCATCAGGTTCGCGGAGATAATCCGGTCATCCATGTTCATCCCTACCTTTTTTATGCGGCTTACTGCTCTATTATAGAGGCAAAATTAATTATCCCGTAAACAGCATTTGCAGTGCCCGTTTCATCAACACATCAACAGAATCCGCCGAAGTAACATCTTTCTTCAGTTTGAGCCAAACTTTATCCAGTTCACTGTCGGTATAACCCAGCGCCTTAAGCCCTTCACGAGCCTCATCCCAGGCAGAGCCGCTTCCTGCTTCTTCCGAAGGAGGGGCGAACAAACCTGTTGCATACGTGGCAGCACCGAAACCGTCCAATTTGTCCTTAAGGTCCAGTATCATGCGCTGCGCTGTTTTCTTACCAATTCCCGGCAGTTTGGTCAGGAACGTCAGATTCTCTTGATAAATGGCAGTCACGACATGGTCCGGCGTCCCGCCAGCGAGTATACCCAGAGCAACTTTGGGTCCAATACCTGATACCTCGATCAGCTTGCGAAATAACTTCTGTTCCTCACGAGTAGCAAAACCAAACAGCAACATCGCATCTTCACGTACATGGTGATGGGTATACACCATAATTTCGCCTTCTTGCTTCGCAAATGCAAAAGGATTCGGACAGAATACACGATAACCAACCCCATGCACATCCAGCACAATATATTCATTCTCCAGATGTACGAACTGTCCTCTTAGGAAATCAATCATTTTCGCAATACCTCATTCAACTTGGAATTTAATGTATATGAGTGTGCATGACACACTGCTACAGCCAAAGCATCTGCTACGTCATCAGGCTTCGGAATCACCTGCAAACGCAAAAACATTTTGACCATCTCCTGCACTTGCCGCTTCTCCGCTTTTCCGTATCCCACAATCGCCTGTTTAATCTGCATCGGCGTATATTCGGCAATTGGCAGTCCCTTTTGGGCAGCAGCCAGTACCATGACACCTCTAGCCTGACTTACAGACATCGCTGTTGTGACGTTACGATTAAAAAAAAGTTTCTCCAACGCTACCGCGTCTGGTTTATATTTATCAATGAGCTGTACCATGCCCTCATACACATGAAGCAATCGTTCCTCTTCAGGGGTATGAGCTTCAGTCTGAATACAGCCATATTGTACAGGTGTTACCTTACTGCCGATTTTATCCACAAAACCAAAACCGACAATCGCAATCCCTGGGTCAATTCCCAAAAAACGCAAATCCATCTCTCCCTTACAAAAGCGAACATATGTATCGTTCATTTCATTATAACAAAAGATAGACCCTACGGCAGGAAAAACTTTGTCCTTCCATATACTCGCCTGAATTCGTGAATAACCTACAATCGTTCTCTCCCCTATTCAGGTGTTTCGGTCATGGAACGACAAAAAGGACATCTTTCGATGTCCTTCGGTTCACTTCGTATGTTGTATAACCTTCGAATATCCTTCGACCAGAAATTTTTGCCCTAGGTGACGTAAACAAACATTTAATGCAGATCAGCCTGTTCTTTTATCCGCCATTACGGATTTCTTTATGGGCCTCATCCACCGCATAATCGCTGAACGTAGAGATTACGCTGTCGTACTCATCCTTGTCCTGGATACGAATACCCTGCTGCAACTGCTCCAACACACCTTCAGGCAATGATGTCTCCAACGTGCCTACGTCCATTTGAAAAAAAGTACGGATGACTTTCTCTTCTGTAGGCCGTCCTTCATAAAGATTGAGATTACCCACAGCATCTATACTAATATACGCTTGCTCTTTACATAATGGAGAAAGATCATCCACCTGTTGCTTAATGCGTAATACTTCTGCTGATTCAACCTGAGCATCCCAATTCGGATGTTGAACGAGTAGCATCTTCAATTGAGGAATCGCCATCTTACCCAATTGTTCCGTTTCTACCCCACAAATATATTGCGTCTCCAATACAACACTCGTTAAACGGTCCGGATCAGACCCGAGTTGTTCCATCAAAGTCTGAATTTCTTGCTCAGACCTTTGTTCACTCTCAGCAGGTCCCATTACAGATAAAGCCTCACTGAAATTGGTTGTTAATAAACGCTCGATCGAAGAAGAAATCGGTAAACCACTGTAAGCCAGTATGGCTACGGCAACCAACGCTGCAGTCATCCATACTGTTCGTTTCCACCGGCGCCAGCGTCTCTTGAATTGTTTTTTGAAGTTAAACGTGTTCACATGAACCCCTTCTATCACTTTTTAAACCTATTGTGACCGAAAGAACTCGGGTTTATGCAAAATCAACCTATGGCACCAGCAATCCGCTGCGCCTGGACTGCAAACAGGATGAAAGCTATTATCCGTCATTAAAGGTTGTCATGAATTAAGAGGTTATTGTTGCTTAGAATATAATCAACTTTTAAATCAAAAATAAAAATACGGACTATCTATTTATAGATAGTCCGTATTTTTTGAGATCGGGATGACACGATTTGAACATGCGACCCCCTGGTCCCAAACCAGGTGCTCTACCAAGCTGAGCTACATCCCGTTATCTATACCGGCGAGAGGACTCGAACCTCCACGGTTTCCCACTCGA
>Ga0153960_1000032_pt1 | contig 101326 bp, 80 predicted proteins | sample TSFL044MetaG_FD_102274 | JGI IMG/M metagenome (GOLD analysis project Ga0153960, IMG submission 102274) | Attine ant fungus gardens microbial communities from Florida, USA - TSFL044 MetaG | ecosystem: Host-associated > Fungi > Mycelium > Unclassified | place: USA: Florida, Withalacochee...
ACCAGACCAACGACCGGTTTGGAGCAGCCGTACTTCTCCAATTTGTTCATGATACGGGGTAGTGCCGATTCGGAAGACGATGTCCCCAGCACGAGCAGCAGCTCTTCCCGGATAAAGCGCAGCAGCTTGAACAGGCTGAATCCGCTCATTCGTGCAATGAGACCAAGAACAACAACGATGAATAGGAACATGGTCAGGTAGACCGAGCCCATCATTTTACCGATGGAGAACAGGGAACCTACACCGAAATTCCCAATCGTGTAAGCCATCGCCCCAAACGCAGCAAGCGGCGACACTTTCATGATCATCGCAACAATGCGGAAGAATATTTCGTTAGCGCTTTCAAGAAAAAGGGTTACAGGCTTCGCTTTCTGTCCAATTCCCGCCATGGCAAGACCGAACAGTACGGAAAAGAACAGGACAGGCAGCATGTCCCCCCCGGTAAAAGCACCAATGGCATTGTCCGGGACGATGCCGACGATGAAGTCAAGGAATCCGTGACTGGACTCCGCGGCCTGCTCCTGAAATTTGGCCACTGCGTCCGCTTTCACTCCTTGTGTGCTCATCCCCTCGCCGGGACGAACCAGATACATGACCGCGACACCAATCGCCATCGCCAGTGTAGTGACAAGTTCGAAATACAGCAGCGCTTTGCCGCCAATCCGCCCGATTTTTTTCATATCGCCCATATTGGCGAAGCCGATGACTATGGTCATGAACACAATTGGAGCAATGACCATCTTGATCATTTTGATAAAAATATCACTGATGATCTTCATCTGGCTGGCATATTGCGGGAGCACGATGCCGAATATAATCCCCAGCACTATCGCCGTCAGCACCTGAACGGATAGATTCTTCCATAGCTTCTTCTTTTTCATCGTTACAACCTCCTTGTTCACGCTGTCAGTTGAGCACGGGTACCGCCTTGTCATGCTTTCTGCGGGCTACGCCCGATTCATGTGCCGCGGCAATGACTGCTTCGCTCACCCGCTCGGCAACCGCCTGATTGAACACACTCGGGATAATATAGGTTTCGTTCAGCTCTTCATCCTTCACAACCGAAGCAATCGCTTTGGCTGCGGCCACCTTCATCTCATCGGTTACACGGGCAGCCCGGCAATCCAGCAATCCCCGGAACATGCCTGGAAAACACAATACATTATTAATCTGGTTCGGATAATCCGATCGACCGGTTGCCATGACCCGAACATAAGGCTCGGCTTCCTCAGGCAAAATCTCCGGTGTTGGGTTCGCCATGGCAAACACAATCGGGTCTGAATTCATGCATTTCAGGTCATCCACCTTGAGCACGCCTGGCCCGGACACACCGATGAATACATCTGCTCCGACAATCACGTCAGTCAGCTTTCCGGCTTCTCCGAACGGATTGGTGTGCTCTGCAAACCATTGCCAGCCCCGATTCTCATAACGTGCCCCGCGCTGGATCGCTCCCTCGCGGTCGACACCAATGATGTTCGTGGCCCCGGCTGCGGCGAGCATTTTGGCGCAGGCGGTTCCGGCAGCGCCCAGACCACAGACAACAATTTTGCATGCTTCCAGTTGTTTGCCCGTCAGCTTCAATGCGTTCAGAAGACCCGCCAGCAGCACGACGGCGGTTCCATGCTGATCGTCATGGAAAACGGGAATATCGAGTTCCTGGATCAGACGCTCTTCAATCTCGAAGCAGCGAGGAGCCGATATATCCTCAAGATTAATGCCACCAAAGGTTGGGGCGAGCGCTTTGACAATTTTGATAATATCCTCGGTATCCTGCGTATCCAGGCAGATCGGGAACGCGTCCACATTAGCCATCTGTTTGAACAGCATCGCTTTCCCTTCCATCACGGGCATAGCTGCCTCAGGCCCAATATTGCCAAGCCCCAGCACAGCTGAACCGTCAGATACAACAGCTACCGTATTGCGCTTAATGGTGAGCTGGTGAGCCAGCGATGGTTTCTCTGCAATCGCCGTACATACCTGGGCAACGCCGGGCGTATAGACACGGGAAAGGTCGTTCCGGTTTTTGATCGGATATTTGGGATTCATCTCAATTTTGCCGCCCAAATGCATCAGCATCGTCTGATCCGAGACATGAACGACCCTGACCCCCTCCTGCTTGCCGAGCAATTCCACGATCAGCTCTCTGTGCTTGGCATCCGTCACATTTACCGTCAGATCCCGCGTTGTGGTCAGCTTGTCGTTACGCACCACATCAATGGCTATAATATCTCCGCCTGCTTCGCTGATTGCGGTAGCAATTCCCCCGAAGGAGGCCATACCCCGATCCAGCTCCAGGCGCAGAATAATGCTTGTATTGGCACCTGCCGGAATACTCATCTCATGCCCATCTCCTTTTGTGATCTATGTCATTGACAAAATGATACCGCTTACATAAAAAGATGGGAATAATTTGACCTTTTTGTTCTTTTTGTTTATTTTGGTCTCGCTCGCATCACAAAAAAAGAACCGCCACACATGGCGATTCTCGATATCCGCGAACGTAATTCCCGCTATATATTATATTGTATCTTGCGCTGCTCCTAACCTGTCCCTATGCTTAGTTGTGCCTGGCCCCCCACCTACCGAGGATTGTCCTTTAACTGATAACGATTGATTGGCCTGCCTACACCGCCATACTGCACATCCAGCAAGAGCACGCCTTGCTTCTGCAGATATTCCAAGTATCGGCGTGCCGTTACTCTGGCAAGACCTGTTCCTTCCGCAACCTCCTCCGCCGAGCGGGAACCCGTCTGCTCCTCCATATATAGAACAATCTGGCGCAGCGTCATGGCCTGAAGACCTTTAGGCAGATCCTGCTCCCCCGACTTCAAGGCGGGTTCCACTCGCTCATGCCCATACAGCAAACGGTCCAGTTCGGTCTGTGAGAGGGAGGCATCACCTGTGAGACCGCCCCTCTTGGCCGCATATTGCTCCAATGCCTGCTTGACCCGCTCGAATTGAAAAGGTTTCATAATATAATCCACAGCCCCCAATTGCAGCACCCTGCGAATCGTCTCCAGATCATTGGCGGCCGTAATTGCAATCACGTCGATATTCAGTTCCTCGCTGCGCAGCTGACTAAGCGTGGTCAAGCCGTCCTGCACAGGCATATACATATCGAGAATCGCTAAGTCTGGTGTCAGCCTACGCAGCAATTCCATGCCTTCCCGTCCGTTGGAGGCTGTTCCGATGACCTGGAATGGCCCTGCCCGCTCCACAAATTGCCTATGGATTTCAAGCACCATCGAATCGTCTTCAATCAGCACGACGGTTGTTGGATTGTTTTTCTTCATCATTCCCCTTCTCCCAATCTCGCCACATGGGCAACGTAATCATAATACTCGTGCCTTCGCCTTCTGCGGAATCAATATCAACCGTGCCGCCCGCCTCATCCACAATACCGTGCACCAGATGCATGCCAATGCCCCGATGATCGCCCTGCTTAGTCGTATAGCCCAACTCGAACAAATGCACCTGGGTTTCCTTGCTCATACCAAGACCATTATCCTCAATCAGCACGGAACAGATCTCTTCATTTTGTTCAATGCTAATAAAAACTTCTCTATGTCCATCTGTATTGGATTGGAGGGCATCAAATGCATTTTCCAGCAGGTTGCCCAGAACGACCACCATGTCATGATGGTCCAACGCAGACGGCAATTCTTCGAGCCAGCTATGGTTGTCCAAACGGACCTCGATGCCCAGCTCCCTTCCGCGGCTGATCTTGCCGAGCAGCAAGCCTGCGATACTGTCCACCCGGATGTGCTGATTCACCAGACGCAGCAAGCCCTCCTGCTGCTCGACCACCTCATACAGATAAGCTAGAGCTCGTTGCTCATCCCCCAGTTGAAGCAGTCCGCCAACCGTATGCAGCTTGTTCATATATTCATGGCTCTGCACCCTCAGCGCCTCCACAAACGCTTTTACCCCGGTCAGTTCCTCGGCCATGCGTGTTACCTCCGTCCGGTCCTGGAAGATCGAGACCGCACCCACCACTTTTCCCTTCACTGTAATCGGAACTCGTGTGCTTACAATATGGGCAGGGCCGACAAAATCCGTATGATTATACAGCGGACGGTTGCTCCGCAGTGTGGCTGGCAGTCTTGAATCCGGCAGCACCTCCTGAACGGGACGCCCGATGACATCTCCGTCAACACGCAGCATTTCCTTGGCCTTGTCGTTAAAAATCGTAATCTTTTCCTGGCTGTCAATCGCCACAATGCCCTCATGCATCGCCTGAAAGGTGGCCGTCCGTTCGACAAGCAGCCTCGCAATCTCCTCGGGCTCCAGTTCGAACATTCGCCGCTTGATATGGCTCGCAAGCAGCCAGGAGCCCCAAATGCCGAACAGCAGCGTAAGCAGTGAAATGACATAAATTTCACTCCGCATTCCGTGAATAACGGCTCCCAGTGTCGGCAACAGATTGCCGGCAAGCACAACCCCTACCTGCTCCCGCTCTGCGTTCATGACCGGCGCAAACGCCCGCAGTGCAATGCCTTCATCCCCCTCAGCCTTCGACAGGTACGTATGCTCGGCAAAGGCGGCCCTTTCATCCATTCCGCCTGAAGAGGTTCCGATCATGCGGTCTGCCGGATGCGTCCAGCGAGTTCCATTCATATCCATAATAACGATATAGTCCATATGGTTCACAATTCGAATGCGTTCAGCCAGATCCTGGAGCGTCGGGCGCTTGTCCGCCTTCTCCAGACCTTCCGCCACAGCCGGAAGCTCGGCAACGGTGCGAGCCGTAATCAGCAGACGCTGTCCCAGCTCGTCCTCTTTTAACGCAGCAATATGTCCCGTCAAAATAATGCCTCCGATGCAGAGGGCAAACAGCACAATGCCAAACGACAGAATCGTAATCTTTCCTTTAATCCGGAGTCCTTTGCGCACGATGTACCTCCAGTACCTGATGAACAGAATAAGAATTGATACCGCTTGCAACAAATCCTTTAGCGTATGATAAACTATAAGCAGCCTGCTGAGCAACCGGAGGGATGCATATTATGAAATCATTTTGGGGGATCGGCCTGTTTGTGATGTTTGGGCTGCTTACAGCGACGGTGATTGGCTTCTACTCCCATTTAACCGCCGAGCCCGTCGTCTACGACTATGAACAAACGGGTTTGCATGAGGATATTGTCATTAAATTCAGTTATGTGGTAGCGGAAAATACACCCAAGGGACAGGCTGCGGAGGAATTCAAGCGTCTGGTTGAGCAAAAAACAGGCAAACGCGTTCACGTGGAGCTTTTTCCCAACGGCATGTTATATAACGAAAGCAACGAGATGGAGGCGTTGCAGGATGGCAACGTGCAGATGATTGCCCCGAGCTTCTCCAATATTTCCGAGATGATTCCGCAATGGATGGTGATGGACCTGCCCTTTGCTTTTCCAAACGAACAGGCCGTCATGGGCGCCTTCCAGGGAAAGATTGGAGAAGAGCTTCGAAAGTCGGCAGCGGATCACGGCATGATCGCTATGGCCTTCTGGGGAAACGGATTTCGCCAGTTCACCTCCAGTAATTCGGCCATCGTGCATCCGGCAGACGTGCGCAACCTGAAGATTCGCATTCAGCCCAGTCGTGTAATTGAAGAACAGTATCGCATGCTCGGAGCTGCAACGTATACCTTTCCCTTCAATCAGATCTATAAAAATCTGGAGAAAGGGACCGTAGATAGCGAGGAAAATTCGATCTCCAATATTTACTCCAAGCGCCTTTACGAGGTACAGCATCATCTGACGATTACCAACCATAGCTATCTGGGGTACGGCGTACTCATGAACCGTGATTTCTGGGAAGGGCTCCCTGACACCCTTCAGCTTCAAATTGAAAGTGCGATGCAGGAAACGACCGAATGGGCCAATCGCAATGCTGCCGAACTGAATCGGAAGCAGTGGAGTCGTATCCAAACGTCCTCTGCCATGCAGATTACCCGGTTGGATGACTCCACGCTGCAGGAATGGCGAAGCGCTTGGGAGCCTTTATATAAACAGTACCAAGGCTCAATTGGAAGCAAGCTGATCGATGAAGTCAGACGACTACAGAAGGAATACGAAAATCAGCCCCTCGAATGGATGGACACCGACACCTCATCTGTAGTCAGTCCTTCTTCCACTTGGGCTGCACTGCACCAACAGTAACGCCAATACAGGGTGCCGGAATACCAGGACTCCGACGTTTGGCTGTACCTCTCATATGGCAGTAAAATAATCCTGCAAAGCCTCCTCAGCTTCGCAGGATTTCCTATCGTTTACTATCATTAGTCATAATACATCGCATGTCCTGATCGTTTATTTACAACTTGGGAATCGAAAAGGTACTCCCTTCCTTCCCACAACCGGTTAACACGTAAAAAACACGTCCTTGCTCATTCTTCATCGTACCGATCCCTTTGCAGGTGTTGGTTGTCATCCCCTGTTTGGAGGCATAGGCATCCCTAGAGTTATCATAAGTCGATTGAATGGCTGAGCCATCGTAAATCAATTCATAGATGATGGCCCCACCTTCAATGGTATACTTCGTCACACGAACCTGATCCTGTTGTTTGTTCTTCACATTCTTCACAAATGTGTTCCACTTATCCTGATTCCGCATGCCTTCGAGAAGCACAACGACATCCCCGCTTTGCTCCGCTTGCACAGGGTTATGTGGCTCAATAATTTCCGGAAATGAATTCGCGCTCACTGGAGAATCCACTGTCTGATCGTTTGCCTCACAGGCTGTTAACATTATTAACGCTAATGAAAGCGTGAGCAGAACTCTTTTCATCCAATCACCTCATGTTTACGACGCTAAGGACGCTGTTCATGTTACATCCCTTTTCAAAACCTTGTTCCAATCATTGTGTGCAAGCGTTTATGCACCTTTGTATCGACTGAATGTACCCCAGATGATACCACTCATGATAAAGTGTGCGTGGAATAATTTCCCCAATGGTGTTCATGCCAAGTTCACTCTCGCGTTGCAGCGGTTCCTCAAGACGACCGGAAAATTTGTGCTTTAGGACCTCTGGCTGCATCTTCAAACGCTCCATTAATTCCTCCCACGTTGGTGGTTCTTCTGTCCAAGTTGCAGGGCTTGTCCCGAATCCAAAATGATATGCCCCACATTCCATCGAATGGAATTGTTGAAGCCTTGAGGAACCACATCGACTTGTTCCAGATTCATGGCCCCGCACACAGCAACGTAAATTGCCTTACATCCTACAGTTAATTCCAAAGAACATCCTCATTGAATTTCATGATTGCTCATCCTCTGTTTACTAATAGTAATGACTACTTCATAAGCTGAAACGGCAATCTCCATCTTCAATATAAAGGAAATTTTATCATTTGTATGTAACTTCGACTCTCCATAAAGTGTTTATAGAAATGCATCATTCACGTCCATCTCATCTGAAAAAGAGGCGATACCTATGCATTCGATTAACCCATCCGATGATACAGTAAAAGAAAAACGACACTCCACTTCACGCTTGAATCATAGATCTGAAGGTAAAGGTAAAGCGGCCCGTCGATTCGCCATTGCCATGGCTGCAGCATTAGTTGTATCAAGCCTGTTGATTGAACTGGCAGATGAACCAACGACTCAAGGAAGCTACCTGAACCCCTAAATAATTACTCGATAAGAAAGATTCAGGAAGCTAAATGAGTCGCTTAACATACAAAAAAAAATCCCCTTCAGGTAAACGTCCTGTTCTGAATGAACACCCGTTTACTTGAAGAGGATGGATATAAATCATCTCTATCCCTGAATTACTTTATTTGGACTCCTACTTCTCAAACCGGAACCAGCCAAAGTCAAACTGACTGCCTGGCAGGAAAATAAAGGTCACCTTCTGCACACCTTTAACCTGCTCAAGCTCAAACACCCGCTCCTCATATCCATCGGACTGTGTGAATTCGACCAGTTGATTGCTCTGTCCGTCCTCACCGGCAAAGCGGATATGAATTGTGTTTTTATCAATCGGGGAACGTCCATAGATCACAAGCTTGGACGTGCCTTCTGCCGTGAAGTCCATATTTTCAAACTCCAGCGACACATTGTTCCCGATCCCCTCAACATGATTACCCTCGATCTTGAACGTATCCCCGTAAAGATGATCGCATGATGCAGCCGTATTCTGTTCAAATGCCCGGCTTTGGCGCTCGAATGAGAAGCCTTTGATATGAATCTTCTGCTTCAATACAAAACAGATCGACGTAATCCCGCTCAGCCGCTTGGACAGATGATACGTCTCTTCCTGATACACATTCCATCTGGATTCTTTGTTATACACCACATCTGCCAGCAGTGTACTTCCCTCTTCATCCGGCATACCTTCCCAGATCTGAATGAAGTATTCTTCACTGGACAACGCAAAGATTGGAATCGTAATGGTATCGGAGCCATAAGGCCCGAAGTCAATGTTGCGGAATCCCACATGTGTCTCCCCATCCCGGCTTGTCGCTACCCCGCGTTCATTGCCGTTACCGACATCCCCTTTGGTGTAATCGTACAGTCCGCCTGTAATAAAGCCGTATGGATCTTTGTAAGCCGTACCCAGACCCGTTGCTTTGAATTCCAGTTGGGAGATCAGTTTCGTTTTATCGGTACCATTACTGCTCGTCGCACGAAGTCGGAACTCCCCATCGCCCAGAGCGGATACGTTGACTTCCAGACCGTTGGCTTCGACCTTGGCAATGTTGGATTCGATACCCGCATCGTTCACAACTGCCCACTCAATATCCCGGTAGGATGTGTTCTCTGGATACAGCTTGGCTTTCACCGTCATCTGCTGTTTCGATGGATCGAATAGCTGTCCACCTTCGCTGATAATCTCGATTTTCCGTAAAGGAATCTCCTGCGCGCGGCCCGTCAACACCGGACGTTCCGTATTACTCATAAGTACGGTTTGCTCCTGACCAGCAACGGCAGTTCCGGATGCCCACTTGGTACGATCTCCTGCGCCTGCAACAGCTCGCGATTCGAACTCGGCAGCTGCAGTTTCCAATCCTTCCGAAGTCACCTCGATCCGTACCGTTCCTGATTCGTTCGTTGCCCCGATGATTGCCATCAGTTTGCCGCTGAACAATCTTCTGCTCAGTCCTTTGTATGGATCATAGTCCGTGCTGTCTCCATTATCCAGACCCAACAGACGACCTGCACCTGTCACTTGGACCTGCATACGGTTGTTTGCATTTTGTACGGGATTGCCCGCTTCATCTTCCACTTGAATTTCAACGAAAATAAGATCTGTACCGTTCGCTTGCAGCTGCTCCCGATCGGCTTGCAGACGAATCTTCTTCGCATCTGTATAGGATTTTTGCACATCCGTTGCAATTACGTTGCCGTGTTCATCATAAGCGATCGCTTTGAGCTCGCCTTCTTCATATGGCACTTTCCACCAGCCTGCCAACTGGGTTCCATTTGCATGGTCAATATCATACGTGCCGATTGTCTTGCCATTCAGCTGCAATTCAATCTTCGGCGCATTACTGCACACGCGTACATCGATCAGCTGACCAGGGCTGAAATCCCAGTAAGGGAACAGGTGAACCATCGGACTTTTCTTGTAATCCGTCCAGGCTGCTTGGTAGATATAGTAGGAATCTTTCGGGAACGTTGCTGTATCCAGCTGTCCAAAATACGAATTCTTTGTATGATACGGTGTTGGTTCTCCAATATAATCAAATCCCGTCCACAGGAACTGCCCCAAGGAATACGGCGTATCTCGTTCTGCCAAAATGCAATATTCTGCCGACTTCGCGCCCCAACTTGTCGTACTGTTCCCAAGTGCCGAACACTGCTCATCATCATCTGCCAGTATGGATTGCTCGAACGGGAAGTGATAGATTCCACGACTCTGCACCACAGACGATGTTTCACTACCATAGATAATCCAGTCCGGATGTTCTTCATGATGTTTGTCGTAGTATTTTTCCGCGTAGTTATAACCTGCGAGCTTCACGATATCGGCGCATTTTTGCGCGTTTTCCCACGGCATGTAGTTCGAACCGATCGTCACGCCTGCATTCCCTTTTGGATCGAATTCCAGTACATACTCCATCAGCATCCGGGTTACTTCTTGACCCCGCTCATCCGCATGAGTGTCGTAAATTTCGTTACCGATACTCCACATGATCAAACTTACATGGTTACGGTCACGCTTGACCCAGCTCTTCACGTCGGTATGTGCCCATTCTGGGAAAAATCTTGCATAGTCGTAAGGGGTCTTGGCTCTCTCCCACATATCAAACGCTTCCGAAACGATCAGCATACCCATCTCATCCGCAAGTTCCATGAACTCTTTGGCAGGCATGTTATGAGCGGTCCGGATGGCGTTAACGCCCATTTTCTTCAACAGCACAAATCTTCTGCGCAGCGCTGTGAGGTTAAAAGCAGCCCCGAGCGCCCCAAGATCATGGTGTTCACACACGCCGTTCAGCTTCATCTTGACCCCATTCAGGTGGAATCCTTCGCTTGCATCCAGCTTGATATCCCTGAAACCAATCCGCTGTGTGACGGTCTCGATCGTCTCATAGCCCTGCTCACCTGTAGCTACTTGTAGTTCCGTTACCAGATCATACAGATTCGGTTCATCCGGGCTCCATAACTTCGGAAGATCGACCGTCAGCTGTTGGCTGTTGGATTGTATCGCTCCATGTCCGGTGTCATTACCCGATATAACTGTAACGTCCGCTTTGCTGGATACAATTTGCTTACCCTGATACCAAATCGTGTGCACAAGCTGGGCGTTCTGATTGAGACTTAGCTCCGTATCCACCTCAACCTGCCAACCTTCTGGCTGCTGCTGAATCGATACATAGGTACCGTCTGTGACGATATGATTCCGATCTCTCGTTTTGAGCCACACATTGCGGTAAATGCCGGCCCCGGAATACCATCTGCTGTTGGGACTCTGATGCACAACTTTGACTACAATTTCATTGTCACCCTCCACCAAAGCACTCGTGATCTCATGTTCAAAAGCCGAATAGCCATACTTCCATTCCCCCACAAGCTGCCCGTTTACATATACGGAAGAATCCATGTACACCCCGTCAAAGCAAAGCAGAAGCTGCTGCTCATCCTTCTTATATGGGAATGTCTTGCGATACCATCCGATGCTGTCCTCATACAGTTCAAGCGTATTATAGATCAGCCAATCATGAGGAAGCTCAACCGGTTCAAACGTTAACCCCACAGGCTCCGTAACCTCCAGCTTACTTTTCGCAAATTGCCATCCATCCGTAAAAAGCTTTTTCTGATTCATCTCAGCTCTCACTTTCTGTGTGTATTATGATTGCGATTACAAAAAAAAATAGAACACTTACCGAAAACCTTTTCGAAAATAATGGTGAGACAATAACACTTCACCCGATTATACCATCTGACCGCCTCAATTCGTCACTTTTTGAGCAGATTGAAGAAAAAAAAGGTCCCGCTTTAGATATCCAAGTCGGTCCCTTACGAAAGTCTACCATATGTAACTACATTAATTATTCATTGCTCGAATCGGTCTGTAGAATGCCCGAATATCATCCGCCAGCAACTCCGGTTCTTCCAAAGCCGTAAAATGCCCTCCACTTGGCATTGACGTCCAATGCGTTACGTTCAGGTTTTGCATCGCCCAAGACTTTTGTTGATTCACAACGTTATTATATCCTTTTATCGCTATTCACAGATTCCATCTCTGTCAATCGATTCCTGTAATTTCTTGTCGTGCTATGTTAGATTATCCATTGGAATAATATCACATATATAGATAGGGGAAATTAGAACGTGAAGAAATCATGGGTACTATCCATCATTATGAGTTTTGTTTTGCTCGGCGGGGTATTCGCACCTGCAGGGTCCTATGCCGCTGCTGCGGATGACTCAACCACTACATATTCGGAAGACGCATACTCCGAGGTTGACACAACAGAAGAAGAACCGGAACTTACAGCCGATGAAGAGGATTTCTTGAACTACCTGGATCAACTGGATAGCGCATCGGTATATGAGGAGAAAGCATTCAACGCTTTGGGCGGTGGATTTTACATTACATCTTCTAATCGCAAGTCCGTTTTCCTGAAATTGACCAACACAGCGATTCCTAACTACACCAAATATGTATCCAAGCTGAAGTTGATTAAACCGCAAAATGCAGAGTTGCTAAAAATCCATGCCAACTTGATCAAAGGTAGCTATACACAGCTGGAAGGATTCCAACTCGCTAAAAAAGCGGTCTCCAAAACAACGGTAAACAGCGCTGTCTTGAAACAAGCCAACGCCAAAATTGATACCGGCAAGAAAAATATCGAGAAGTTCCAAAAAGAACTGTCAGCCTATGCCAATAAACTTGGGTATGATTTTTAAAAAATAGCAACCAAATTAAACGGTGAATTCAACTCACCTTTTCAGGAAAAAAAAGTGTTTTCTTTTTCCGATTTAGTTCGTATAATAGCACTATAATCAAAAGGCTATGCTGCCGAAAGGTACAACCTCGTGAACATTGGGGTTGTGCCTTTTTTGCGTTTATAGCCATATTATCCATCCCAGATAAGGAGTGAATGCTATGTTACTTGAAGCTATTTATCACCGTCCCAAAATGAATTGGTCCTACGTATATGACCGTTCCACCATGCACCTGAGACTCCGTTCCAAGCGGGGCGATCTGGATGCGGTTATCGCCATCATCGGAGATAAATATGCCTGGGATCGTACGGTCCTCCACCTTCCGATGCGAATCTTTGCCCGTGATGCCCTGTTCGATTATTGGGAAGTGGAAGCGCAACCACCTTACCGCAGATTGCGCTACGGCTTCCAACTGATTGAGGGAGAAGAATCGGTCTGGATGACGGAACGGGGATTCGAGCAGGCTCTGCCTGATCATCCGCTGGAATTTTTCGATTTCCCATTTATGAATCCTGCAGATATCTTCGAACCGCCTGCTTGGGTTAAGGATGCTGTGTTCTATCAGATCTTTCCTGAACGTTTTGCCAATGGTGATCCGTCGATCAGTCCAAAGAATGCTGAACCCTGGGGCGGTGAACCGACGCCTGTCAATTTTTTCGGAGGTGACCTGCAAGGAGTTCTTGACCACCTCGATCATCTGAGCGCACTTGGCATTAACGCCATTTATTTCTGCCCGGTGTTCCAGGCTACAACCAACCATAAGTACAATACCGCAGACTACCTGAAGGTCGACCCGCACTTTGGCACCAATGAGAAATTGAAGGAACTTGTGGATGCATGCCATGCACGTGGGATACGGGTAGTTCTGGACGCGGTGTTTAACCACTCCGGCAGAGAGTTCCTTCCATTCGCGGATGTGCTTGAAAAAGGGGCTGCTTCCCGTTATGCGGATTGGTTCCATGTCAGAGAATGGCCGGCACGTATCGAGGATGGTATTCCCACATATGATACCTTTGCCTTCGAACCCCTTATGCCCAAACTGAACACGGAGCATCCCGAGGTCAAAGAATATTTGCTGGAGGTGGCCCGCTACTGGATTCAGGATATGGGTATCGACGGTTGGAGGCTGGATGTTGCCAATGAGGTAGACCATCAATTCTGGCGTGAATTCCGGCAAACGGTCAAATCACTTAACCCGGATGCCTATCTGCTCGGCGAAATCTGGCATGATTCCATCATGTGGCTGCAAGGGGATCAGTTTGATGCAGTCATGAACTACCCCTTCACGAATTCAGTCATGGATTACGCTGTGCTTGGCAAGCTGGACGGCCTCGGATTTGCCAACGAGGTAGGCAAACTGCTTGCTGCGTATTCACAGCCTGTAACTGAAGCGGCCTTCAACCTGCTCGGCAGTCATGACACGCCAAGACTGCTCACCCTATGTGAAGGGGATGTACGCAAAATGAAGCTGGCCGTCATTCTGCTGCTTACGTACCCAGGCGCTCCTTGTATTTACTATGGTGACGAGGTAGGGCTGGATGGTGGCTATGATCCAGGTTGCCGCAAATGTATGGAGTGGGACGAACAGAAGCAGAACAAGGATCTGCTCGATTTCTTCACCCAAGCTATTGCTCTGCGTAAACAACACGCTGCATTGCGCACTGCGGACATCACCATGATTTACGCGGAAGCCGGAGACCCGTGCATCGCCATCGGACGCAAGGATCAAGATACCGGGGAACAATTCGTACTCGTCCTGAATGCAAGTGAAGAACCACGCAGTATGGAGTTGCCACTACACCAAGGAACCTGGCGTAATGTATTCTCAGCCACAACTCGGGAAACTCAGCAGAACAAGCTGAAGCTGGACCTAGACGCGTACGGTTTCTCCCTGTTGCAGTTGGATGTCAAATCACACGTGAAGGCATAACAATTACATTAATGAACAGCACTTCTCGATGCTATCCCAGATCTTTCGCAAGAATACTGTGTAAGTTTATCTCAAAGTGAAAAGGGGAACTATCGGTGCGTCATGCATCCGAAGGTTCCCCTCTCCTATTACAACTCATGGCGTCCCCTACTGCATGCATCGGCATTCATGAGTCACTTTATTCATTCGTTCATTCAGTATTGTGTCCCTCCCGAATCTTCCTCCAGGCTTGCCGCAACCTCATCCCGAGCGGAGGAGATTGGAATTGGACCGGAATTTCTTATTTTCTTCATTCTTGGGCTTGTTAATGTCTCCTGGGTAATTACAATCTTTTGCGGAATTTTGTACTGGGGCAGCTTATCTCGGCAAAAGTCCCAGATTTGTCTGCGCAGTTCCGTAAGAGGCTGCTCACCTGTAAGTCTGACCGTGGCCTTCACCATCTGCCCCATAATTCCACTCGGTTCCCCGCTCACCACAGCCGTCTCGATGGCATCCATTTGCTCCAGAATACTCTCCACTTCCGCAGGGTAAACCTTACGCCCGCCTACATTAATGATCTCGGAGCGGCGGCCCAAAATGCGAATGTAACCATCCTCCATCTCCGCTTCATCGCCGGTCTGGAGCCAGCCATCTTCCGTGAACGGAGACGGAGCGTTCAGATACCCAATCATGGCCGTTTTTGTTTGGATCTCCAGCAGCCCGTCCACAATCCGATAACGGACTTCTCCATCACGAACCGTAAATAGCAATGAACCGGAATCTTTGGAGCGTGTTGGCAGAATGCCAACCTCCGACATACCGTAAGCCTGCACCGTACGTACATTCGGAAACTGTCTATTCCAGGAAGTAAGCAGCGCCTCCGGCATAACCTCTGAACCATAGGAGACCACTTCGAGACTGGATAGATCGAACTCCCGATAGGCTCCGCTAAGGAGCAGCAAATTCATGAACGTTGGTGAGACTGGCAAGGCCTGAACACGGTACTTTTCAATGGTTTTGCATACTTCCAGGGGGGATCGATCCGGTATGACGCATAAACAGCCGCCGCTGGACAGGGATTGCAGCATTGTGTTTAAGCCGCCAATATGGTCAAACATCATGAACGGAATAGTACAAAGCGGTCGAACTTGCCGCCTGAACCCGTGCAATAGACGATCTGCGCTGTGAACAGCAGCTTTGCTTCGTCCTGTTGATCCGGATGAGAAGATTACCAGACCTGCTTTCTTTTCCTGACCCAGCCTTGCCAATATCGGGGACCGACTTCCTTGCACGGAGCAGCGTCTGGCAATAACTTCCCCTTCCCCAACACTCATGCGCCATTCTGCCTGAGCGAGCGCTGTATACTCATTCCGTTTGGCCTCAACCAAATGTCGATCCAGCGGAACCACAATACAATTCCGCTCCAGAAGAGCGATCAATGCGGCTGCCGCATAAGGGGAATAATCCTCTTCAAGCACAACGATTGTCCCATCAAGCTCCTCTCTGGAAATCCACTGGCTAAAGGTGTGAACCTGATCCAATAACCAGTTATAACTATATTGCTCGTCCTTCCATATCAACGCAGGGCGATGGTCATACGCGGCGAACCGTTCCAGAAGAAAAGTGATATTCATCCCTCACTACCCTTCGAGCAATGTTTCAATTGCGCCTCCAGATACTCAACCAGTGATTCCACCGTTCGATAAGGACTTTCTGGCATGGAAGCAGCCGCCAATTCCGCGAGGGTTATCCCTGCACCAAATGCATCTTCAACACTTTGCTCGACAACGGCAAGTAAAGTTACAAGTTCAAGGGAGTCCAGTCTCCCCCGACTTCCATATAGGGGCGCCTGCAAGCCATGCTCCAGAGGAATGGGCGCGTTATGGTACCGATTAAGCTCATCGCAGCTATTCAGCACAATCCGCTCAATAACTTCCCGATGTGAAGGCGTAGGCTCGGGATTTTCCACAGTCGATGGGATCTTTCTGAAGCGATCGGCATGCTGATGTGTCATCATTAGCGCTTCGTACCAGCGTAATTCGTCCGCCGCCAATTGTTCGATAATATCCGTTAACTGCTCACGCCATTCAGGGCTTCGTTTCATTCTGGCGATCTGCAGCAGCTTATGTGCCTGTTCCCACCGGGCTATCATTGCACCGAATTCCGCAACATATTGATCATGAGGAGAATCGAGCCATTGGGCGGCTTCCTCCAGCAAATCGCGGAAAAAGTAACGGCTCCAGCGCATGTCGAACAGGAACGCGGAGATGGCTTTTTCCTGTTCCCGATCCACCTCGGCATCCGGGCGCAGTCTTTGTAACAATTGTGATGTGACAGCCTTTCCAAAATAATAGCTTCGATTGCCCTGCCAGATCGTTCTGCCCGCGATGAATTCATGGGCCTGCGTCGCCAGCGCAGAGCGCAACATGTTCCGGTAGCCTGCGGAGTCAAGTGTCTCCACAGCACGGATCTCCATCGTGCCATATGTCCGTAATGTTTCTTTGCGACGGGCTATTTCGAGCTCGGAGATATTTTTGTTTCCTTTCCAGAACTCCTGGAAATCAGTAGACGATACAGCTCCCATGTATTTGGAGGGAACGGGATCATAGACATAGAACTGCTCGTCATCCATTCCGTACACAGCCAGCCAATGATCGACCAGATGCAGGCGTGAATCTTGTTTTACGAGTTTATGAATATACTCCGGATTTCGATAATCATCCCCATAAGGCAAGCAGTAACTTGTGCCTGTAACGACCAAAAGCTCCTCATTTTCAAGGCGTTCCCGAATATAAGCCTTTCCTTGTTCGAAGCTGTCAAACTCCCGTTCTCCAAACACTTCCCACATCGGCTCCTCATAATCCAGCTTATGAAAGTAAGGCTTGATCAGGCCACGATCCGAACAGGAAGGCAGACTATACAAGCGGCTCGAAGCTAACAGGCCGAGACTGCTTATCGAGCCCTGACGCTGAAGGATTTCGTGAATCAAAGGAAAATTGCAGGGATAATAATACGGAATATCCATCGTTGGTTGAAACGGTTGACTGATCATGGCTACCTCCTGTTTCCGGCTTTGGCAGCCGTGCTGCCCCAAGACTGGATTTTGTAATGAAGAGACAGGTTATCATGGGCACGAAACACCCGATTGGGCAGTGCCTTGCCATCTGCATCGGTTTCAAACTGCCGGAAGCCTCGCGTGAACCTGAACCGAAATCCGCTGTCACGTGGAACCTCGAAACAGCCCTCATAAAGGCCACCTCCGGTGTGCAAAAGCTTCATGCCCATGCCTCCGTAGATCGAGTCATCATACATGTCTTGAAAGGGTACCTCGGCACCCATGCAGACTGTCACGTGACCCGATAATTCTTCCACAACCATGTACATCCGTGATGCCGTCAACTCTCCCACCGTCAGGGTAACAACTGCATTACCCATCTTGACAGGAACCAGTTCCCCATTCGGTCGAACCTCAAGAACATCGGGTTGATCGGAATGATATTCCCCTTCTAGCACACTCATGGTGAAGCCGCTGTCGTGATGAAGCAGCGCATTGATGTGCCCGCTCATGCCTCCCTTTAATCCTATAACGTCCCTTCCCATCAGCTCCAAAGAAACTGGATTCCCGATTCGGCCAAACATGTACAGTAGCGGAAGGTGAACCCGCTCTCCCCAATCCGCTTCCTGATGACCTGCATCCGGCTGTTCCAGAAATGCGATGTCCTCGCCAGGCTTGTATCCCAGTTCGAGCATCTGATGGACTACATTCCTTACCTGGGAAGGCAGAAATAATCCTTCTGCGTCCCCTATATCCATCCACATTTGAATCGGAGCATTGCCCTCAGGCATGAGGTACATATCCTCCTCCTGTAACCTGTTCTCCGACGTTTCATCCAGCTGCACGTCCACGAAAAAGGGAGAGAGCATGATCAGTTTGCCAAAAATTTCAGGATGACGTGTTCCTATATGGAAGGTGCTGAGTGCCGCTGCGGAAGAACCAAGCAGTCCCGTATTATCCTTATCTGGAAGTGTGCGGTAATGCTCGTCAATGAACGGTTTCAGTTCATGAATGATAAAGTGTTCATAATCCAGGCCTGAGCAGCCCACACTCACCGCTTCTCTTGCAGGCGCAATGAAATGATAGAATTCATTGTGTGTAACTGGACGAACATGGGCAATTCCGACAATGATCAGTCCATCCATCAAGCCTTGATCAATCAGTTGGTCTGCCGCCTGATCTACGTGCCACGTTTCATTCCCCGCAGTCGAAGAGCCGAAGGCTCTCTGACCCGCATGCATGTATAACACTGGATAGCGTTGATCCACATGCTCCTTATAGCCTGGTGGCAAATAGATAAAAATCTTTCTTGTGTTGTCCAGCCTGGACGCCTTGAAACCTTCCACACATTCAATAACAGAATGAGTGTTCACTGATCCATCAACCGCCTCTCCTATAGATTTCTCTTTTACACTACCGGGGTTTTCTTGTTATTCCTGCATCGTTCGTTCTTCCCTCGGCTACATCGACAAACAACCCCGTCTCTGAAGAGACGGGGTTGTTTTAAAACACCGAAATGTTCTAAAATGCATAGCCCTTATATTGGTGGGTCTGCGAATAGTTTAAATCTGTTGAGCCTGATTTGTAAATATAGAAATAGAAAAAAAATGCTCAAGAAAAAGTTATTGACAACCAAACCATTATTTAATTATCATAACGGTGTGATTATAACTAGAGGGCCATGCTTTTAAACCCAATCGGTTTAGGACAACCCCGGTAACTCCAGCAGGAGGTGCCGGGGTTGTTGGCGTTCATAAAGGGGGGATATCGTTAAGAATAACCTACCAACGTCCAATGTTGAAAGCGCTTTTCTAATCAAAAAAGAGATCACAAATCTATATAAATTGAACTACACATTTGCACGAGAACGGAGAGGACAGAAATAACCTGAAGAAGTGAAACGTTCGCCTAAAAGCTTTCTGAAAGAAAGCTGCATCGGAAGCATACGCTATCCCCGGATTTCCCCCTTTGAAAAGGGCATCAAAAAAAATCTGGGGATAACAGCGATCGGAAGGTTGTTCTGTCATCGGAGTGGTAAGTGTAAATATTCTTTAGTTCAATTTATATAATAAACGAAGGGTGGATTACCATGTTCAAATGGACCAAGCGAATCATCCTCAGTACCACGCTGAGCTTCAGCTTGCTGGCCGGAAGTGCATTGCCCATATTCCCGGCGGCGTCCGTATTCGCAGATGCTGATACGGCTGTAACCAACAAGCAGAACTTCAGCACCGATGTCATTTATCAAGTATTTACCGATCGTTTTCTGGACGGCAATCCCTCCAACAACCCGACTGGGGCCGCCTATGACGCCTCCTGTTCCAACCTGAAGCTCTATTGCGGGGGCGACTGGCAAGGATTGATCAACAAAATCAATGACAACTATTTTTCCGATCTCGGCATTACGGCACTCTGGATTTCCCAGCCTGTAGAGAACATTTACTCGCTGATTAATTATTCCGGTGTCAACAATACGGCTTATCACGGCTATTGGGCACGTGACTTCAAGAAGACCAATCCTGCTTTCGGTACGATGACCGATTTCCAGAACCTGATCAATACGGCACATGCCAAAGGCATTAAAGTCATCATTGATTTTGCTCCTAACCATACCTCTCCTGCCATGGAAACCGACACCTCGTTCGCAGAGAATGGAAAGTTATACAATAACGGCACTCTGCTTGGTGGCTACACCAATGATACGAACAAATTTTTCCACCACAATGGCGGCTCCGACTTCTCCACACTGGAGAACGGTATCTACAAAAATCTCTATGATCTCGCTGACCTGAATCACAATAACAGCACCATTGACACCTACTTCAAGGATGCGATCAAACTGTGGCTGGATATGGGCATTGACGGAATCCGGGTGGATGCGGTGAAGCATATGCCGATGGGATGGCAAAAGAACTGGATGTCCTCCATCTATGGCTACAAACCGGTATTCACGTTTGGTGAATGGTTCCTGGGTTCATCCGCATCGGATGCGGACAATACCAACTTCGCCAACCAATCCGGCATGAGTCTGCTCGACTTCCGTTTCAACAATGAAGTACGTAACGTGTTCCGTGATAACACATCCACGATGGTTGCCCTGGATTCCATGATCACCAGCACTGCCGCTGATTATGCCCAGGTGAATGACCAAGTGACCTTCATTGATAACCATGACATGGATCGCTTCAAAACAAGTGCTGTCAACAACCGTCGCCTGGAACAAGCTCTTGCATTTACACTTACCTCGCGGGGCGTACCAGCCATCTATTATGGCACTGAGCAGTATTTGACAGGTAACGGCGACCCTAACAACCGTGCCAAAATGCCTTCGTTCTCCAAAACAACAACCGCTTTTAACGTGATCAGCAAGCTGGCTCCATTGCGCAAAACCAATCCAGCCATCGCCTATGGAACAACCCAGCAGCGCTGGATTAACAACGATGTGTATGTGTATGAACGTAAATTCGGCAACAATGTGGCCGTCGTAGCGATTAACCGCAATCTTTCGACTTCCACATCCATCAGCGGTCTGACCACTTCACTCCCTTCGGGTACATACAACGATGTTCTTGCAGGTGCATTAAGTGGTAATACCATTACCTCTACAGGAGGTAACGTCGCTAACTTCACTTTGGCAGCAGGAGCTACAGCAGTCTGGCAGTATACAGCCAATACCACTACACCTACAATCGGACATGTGGGCCCTGTAATGGGTAAAGCGGGCAATACCGTTACCATTGATGGTCGTGGATTCGGCACAACCAAAGGCACGGTCTATTTCGGTACAACCGCTGTTACCGGTTCAGCCATCACATCATGGGAAGATACTCAGATCAAAGTGACCATCCCTGCTGTTGCCGCCGGCAACTATGCCGTTAAAGTCGCAGCGAGCGGAGTCAACAGCAACACTTATAACAATTTCACAATTCTTAGTGGCAACCAGGTTTCCGTTCGGTTTGTCATCAACAATGCATCCACGACACTCGGCCAAAATCTCTATCTGACGGGCAATGTCGCGGAGCTGGGTAACTGGTCCACAGGCCCTCTCGCCATTGGTCCGGCGTTCAATCAGGTGATCTATTCTTATCCAACCTGGTATTATGACGTGAGTGTGCCTGCCGGAACGAAGCTGGAATTCAAGTTTTTCAAAAAGAACGGCTCTACGATTACGTGGGAAAATGGCAACAATCATACCTTCACCACACCAACCAGTGGAACCGCAACCGTTACAGTGGACTGGCAGCCTTAATTCTTCACCTTTCTATCATTCAACCCGGAGTCAGACGCGATGAGCGTCTGCTTCCGGGTTCTTTGATTAGGCTCGTCCTTACATATAGCATGCATTTGCTACCGATAGGCCCGAATGGATTTTAATCCAACGGATGCAATAATTCCTACCACCAACAGCAGTGCTCCCAGACTCTCCAGCACGGTTTGGGCACCCCACTGATCAGCCATAACGGAAACCACCGTTAATCCCAAGATCGGGGCTGTACTTGTTATGGTTCCGAGCACCCCGTAGATTCTCCCCTGCAGCTCATCGGGAACCTCGGCACGCATCATAATCTGAGTTAACATCGTACAGCACGCAAACATGGCTCCCCCAGCAATGATCAGCGGCAAGGCAACTACAGGAGAAGATACATTGGCTAATAGCATATAAAGTGGGCCGAGAACCAGCAAACCGATGAACACCCATCGTCCCTTTCGTTTCAGCCGATTGCCTGAGGCAATCAGAATTCCGGAACCCAACATATACCCCAGTGGAATACATGTCTCAATCAGTCCGAACTGGACAGGATTCGCCTGCCATACGTTGACGGCCATGACTTGAACAAGCATGATGGCTGACATGAAGAAAAGAATCAGCAGCGGATTAAGAATAACGATGGAGCGAATCAGGGGATGTGCAAAGATGTAGGAAAATGAACCGCCCCACTCCTTTACAAACGATCCTCTATGCATCGAAGAGCGTTGTACATCCGGAAAACGCCCGGCCAACATTACACATATCGCAGATAGCAGAAAGGTCACACCCGTAATTACAATAGCTGTAAACCCTCCAAATGCAGAAACCGCAATCCCCGCTGCAGCCAGTCCGCTGATCCGGGCAATATTATCGACCAGATGGATGGTACCTGTAGCTTGTTGCAGATGCTCCCTCCTCACCAGACTGGTTACCGAAGCATGAAATGCAGGCGCCTGAAATAGGCTGGAGAACATCGAAAGGGAAAGCATGAGCAGTACAATTGGAAAAGGAGCATGCAGCACAAACAGACTCACCGCGATGATAAACGCCATGGCCCCGCGAAACAAATCCGACGACAACATCAATGTTCTGCGATCCAGTCTGTCGGCAAACGTACCCGCGAATGATCCGAACAGAAAACTGACAACCATATTACATACTTGCACAGCTGCCATGCTCCTCGCACTTCCCGTAGTCTGCAATACCCACAGACTGATGGCAATGCCGTTGAAACAATCACCAAATACGGAGATGCCATAGCCACACAAAATTCTGCGATAAGCAACATTGCGCCAAAGCGCCCTGTTGGCCATTTTCTGACTTTCCGCATCAGCAGGAGCCCCGTTCGGTCCCAATTCCGGTTCTGGGGACTGTAGCGTTCCCATCGATCTTTTCCTCCTCTTGTCATTCGGATCTCAAACAGCAGGCAGGCGCTTCCGGAGCAGTTCCAGCGATGAATGGAACCTCTCAGAAGCGCCTGATTGGTGGCCTGGATATGTTCTACAGGCTGTCTATGCGATTTGGGTGCTTATCCTCTTAACCTTTTATCCTTTGGAGGCACCAGAGGTCAGTCCCTGCACCAGGAAGCGTTGCAGGAATACAAACAACAACGTAATCGGAATGGCGATCAGTACCGCCCCCGCAGCAAACATCGTAAAGTTACTGTCCTGATAACGGCTAACCAGATCCCACATGCCAACTGCAAGTGTCCAGTTCTCTTTTGTCCGAAGTACCAGCCGGGCAAAGATAAAGTCCATCCATGCACCAGTGAAGCTGGTTAAGGCTACATAGGTCAGCATCGGTCGGGACAACGGCAGGATGATACTTGTAAACACACGCAGATGACTGGCACCGTCAATTCGTGCGGCTTCATCCAAACTGCGCGGGATGGTATCAAAGAATCCTTTGACAATAAACCCACCCAGCACGGCTCCGGACGAATAAACCAGAATCAACGCGGCATGGGTGTCCAGCAATTTGATCTGAAGCAAAATAATATAAATGGCAATCATGCTCATGAAGCTGGGGAACATCCCCAGAATCAGCATGGTGGATAGAATGGTCTTACGACCGCGAAAACGGAAACGAGACAAGGCATACATACCCAAAGTAACCATAAGCGTTGAGAAAATCATCGTGAAAAAGGCGATCTTCAACGTGTTCAGATACCAAGTGCCATACATGAACGACGGGTTGGTAAACAGTTCCCCGTAATGGGCCAGCGTGAACGCTTCAGGCCACAGACGTTCACTGTACAGCGCCGCCCCTGGACGCAGTGACGAGAGAAATATCCACAAGACGGGATACACCGATACGATTGCAATGATGACCAGCAGCACATAACTGATCGCCAGACGCATGGGATTATTGCGCTTTTTCATTGAATCATGTCCTCCTCCTTGAACGATTTGGAACGACGGAAATTCCAGATGGAGAACGACGCAATGATCAGGAAAATAATGATGCCGACCGCCGAAGCCATATTGAACTTGTTGTTATCCAACGTCAGTTTGTACAACCAGGTCACGAGAAGATCGGTTGATCCCGCGTATTGATAATCCCCACGAAGCGGATTACCGTTCGTAAGCAGGAAGATGACGTTGAAGTTGTTGAAATTCCCGGCAAATTGCATAATAAGCACCGGTGTCGTAGCGAACATGATAAAAGGAAGCGTAATGATGCGGAACTTCTGAAAGCCAGACGCACCGTCTACCTCAGCCGCTTCATACAAATCCCGTGGAATCGCCGTCAGCACGCCCAGGATGAGCACCATGCTGACCGGGATTCCGATCCACATGTTTACAATGACGACTGTAACTTTTGCCCAGAATGGATCAGTTAACCATGGCAACCCCTCAAGGCCGAAAGCCTTCATATACGTATTAATCGGTCCGAACTGTCCGTTGAACAGGTTACGCATCAGAAGCAGTGAGATAATCTGTGGGATGGCATAAGGAAGAATGAATATCGTCCGCCACACCTTTTTGAAGCGAATACCCTTCTGCTCGATCAGAAGTGCAACCAGCACCCCGCCGAAATACGTAGTGACCGTTGCCAGGATCGCCCAGATTACGGTCCACGTTAATACGCCAAAGAAGGTATGGCTCCACGATTTAAGCTGGATCAGATCCGTGAAAGTCTTGAACCCGACCCAGTCCACCAGCTTGGCAGGCGGAATATGATCCGGTGCCGAGTAATTGGTAAAGGCCAGAGTAATCGTAAACAAAATCGGCATAATGGTGAAAAACAGGATGCCGAGCGCAGGGATCGATAAGAACAGATACGGGAATTGTTTATCGAGCAGATATCTCAGGGAAGCAGAAGCTCCGGTGGCCTTCTTTCCTTCCTCTCTTAATTTTCCCGTGATGTACGCATCCCGAATATTGAAGATATACAGAAGAAGGAAAACGAAAAATACCAAAAGTACTATGATTCCGTTGAGCAGCAAAAAGATGGAGTGATCGCCCTGCTGGAGCACCGTTGATCCATTAACCTTGACGAAACGCTGCGTCTGCTCGCCCAGCGTCCATACTCCCCATACGGCCTGATTCAAACGGGGAATCAGATAGGCGAGTCCCACTGCCTCTAAGATCAGAAAACAAATTCCCTTGATCCATTGACGGTTATACAACTGTCCTAGTCCTTGCAGGACAACGGACAACACAGCCGCTGTCATGCGATGCTGTCTTTCTCGATTCGGCTTAACCGTGACTGGAACATGCTGTTGTTTCATTCATTCCTACTCCTTCCCGGCAAGCGAAGTTACCGATCAGTTATAGCAGAGTGCAGAGGACATGTTGACTCCCTCTGCACCTGCTCATTTTTTATTTTATTGGGTGGTTGCAAGGCTCTCCTTGACTTGTTTGACTGCGTTATCCAGAGAGGTTTTTACATCCTTGCCTCCATCCCATATGTCGGTAATTGCCGCGCTGATGGGACCCCATACGCTATCCATGGCAGGAAGCGAAGGCATTGGAGTAGAGTTGTTGAATTGCTCAAGGAATGCCTTCGTGATTTCATCCCCTTGAATCTTCGGATCTGCCGCCACGTCTTTATTGGCCGGGAGAGTTCCGTTCATCTCAAAGTTGACCATCTGGGATTCGGCACTGGAGAGATAGGCCGCAAACAGCTTGGCAGCATTCGGATAGGTTGTAAATGCATTGACGTAATATGCCTTGACTCCAGAGAAGGAAGTCATCGGTTTGCCTTCAATCGCCGGGAGTGGAGCCACACCGAAGTCAATGCCAGCATTGCGATAGTCGGCGATGGACCAAGGTCCGTTAATATCCATGGCCAGTTTCCCGCTTGAGAAGAGACCTTTCTTGATGTCATAGTTCACATCGCCCATCTTCACAGGCAGCACTTCCGATTTCAGCGTTTGCAAGAACTGACCGCCTTTGATGGCTCCCTCATTGTTAAGGCCAATATCCTCACTGTTCATGCCTTCATCACCGAAGATATATCCGCCCTGGGAAGCCAGATAAGCAAAGTTGTAATAAAACTGCTGAAGCTCCCACATCAGAGTGTACTTATTGTTTTTGGGATCATTAAAGGTTTTGGCAAAGCTGATAATGTCATCAAATGATTTCGGTGCTTCGGGATAAAGCTTTTTGTTATAGAACAACGCATAGGTTTCTACGCTGTAGGGATAGCCGTATAAGATGTCTTTGAAGGTTACGGCTTTAACCGCATTGTCACTGGTGGATTGTGTAGTCTGTTGCTCAAAAATATCGTTGGGCAAGATCAGTCCGGCTTCTGAAGCGCTGCCAATCTTGTCATGCGGGAAAACGACCACATCCGCAGCCAATCCTGCGGGTCCGTCCGTAGTGAGCTTGGTCACCTGATCGGTCGGCGGCAATTCCTCGATCTTTACAGTAACGCCGTACTCCTCTTCAAATTTCTTCGCACGCTCCTCGATAAAGCTGCGCTGATTTTTATCCTCCCATATGACAAGGCTCGCGCCCTCTTCTGGCTGAATATTTTCCGCGGTCACTGTGGTTTCTCCAGTCTCACCGCTGTCTGTTGTGGTTGGCGCAGCGCCTCCACCTCCGCTTGAACACGCGGTAAGTGCAAGTGCCATGAAACCTGTAAGTGCTGCTTGCTGCCATTTTCTCATTGAATTTCCCCCTTTTCGTAGTCCTGATCGATGATGTACTCGCGCTTTTCACCCGTTGTTCTGTGTACTGTTCCTGTATTCCGAAGTTCGGCGTGGTTCCGCTTGAATGCAATACAAACGTTTGCTCATATTAACCTCGGACTGGTCCAATCCTTATGTAATCGGGATGAATTTTCTAGGAAGTATGTTGATCCAAGTCATGTAAGCGCTATAATAACAATCACATCATACAATAGCGGACTTTATTTGCACAAACGTTTGCACAAGTCATTTTCGTTCATTTTCCTTCACTTTTGGGGCGTATGTTCCTGTAATTTCCGATTTGCTTGATCTCCCGCCGTCTTCCTTTATTTTGCTTTCCCCTCTTCACTATGATGCAGTTAGCAATTGATTTATCGAAGTCTTTGAATTAACATAGGAGACATGTTGAAATGCTTGTACAGAAGGGATTTTTCACATGATTACAATCAAAGATATTGCCAAATTGGCGGGTGTATCCCCTTCTACGGTCTCACGGGTTATTTCCAACCATCCCAGAATCAGTTCGGAAACGTCACTCAAAGTGAAGCAAATCATGAAAGAAATGAATTATCATCCAAATATGATGGCCAAAAGCCTTGTTTCCAAAACGACTCAAACCCTGGGTATCATGCTGCCCCGACCTGCTGAAGAGCTGTTTCAGAACTACTTTTTCGGAGAATTGCTTCGGGGAATCATCACCCATGCTACCCGTATGAATTATGAACTTCTTCTCTCAACCGAAACGTCTTCCAGCGATGAATTGAATGCCATATCCCGCTTGGTACATGGGCGGCGCGTGGATGGCATTTTGCTGCTTGGCTCCAAAAGAGAAGATCCGATTATTTCGTTTTTGGAGGCGGAAAAGTTTCCTTTTGTGCTGATTGGCCGCAGCGAAACGCATCCCGATGCTCCGATGGTGGACAATAACAATGTACAGACGGCTTTCGATGCAACTACACATCTGATTGCCCAAGGGCATAAACGAGTCGGATTTGTTAGCGGACCACCAGATTTGACGTTGTCTCATGATCGCCTGCTTGGATACAAAAATGCGCTTCAGGAAGCGGGTCTTGATGCTAACAATGACTGGATCGTGGAGGGAGAATTCCTGCAGGAAAGCGGCTTCCGGTCGATGTCCCTGTTCATGTCGCTACCCGACAGACCAACTGCCCTCGTTGTCATCGATGACAATGTTGCCTTTGGCGTGCTTCGCGCTCTGGCCGAGCTGGGATATAATGTTCCTGAAGATATTAGTGTTGTGAGCTTTAACAATATTGCCTTATCGGAACTTGCTTCGCCGCCGCTTAGTTCCATTGATATCGGAACTTATCAGCTAGGCTATACTGCGGTTCAGGTGTTATTAAAAATCCTGAATGGTGAACACCTGCCTCAGAATCCGGTGATTATTCCGCACCGCTTGATTGTTCGGGATTCGTCCCTATTTACGTTATCCGGGAATGTGTAGACATGTTTATGCAAACGTTTGTCCTATTGGTTTGATGTCTCACATTCTAGCCTGTTGCGAACATGCAAAAGAAGCCCATACACCGGTATGAGCTTCTTTGCACATTTCAGTTATAAACGACGGATTAGTAAGAGCTCCATCCTGCATCTGCCGTTACGACGGTTCCGTTCACGAAGCTGGATTCGTCCGAACCAAGGAACAGGGCCACCTGTGCAATTTCTTCACTTTTACCTGCACGAGGATTGATCGCCATCCCCAGCTGTTGTCTGCTGGCACCGAAGTGGTTAATGTTTGTCATTGTGGAGGCAATATTGGTTTCAACCCCACCCGGAGCAATCGCATTACAGCGAATACCTTGCTGAGCATACATAAAGCCTGTATTTTTAGTGAATCCCACAACTGCATGTTTAGAAGCCGTGTAAGCTGCGCCTGCACGTGCACCATGCAATCCACCAGCTGAAGCAATGTTCACGATAACGCCTTTTTGTTTTTCCAGGAAGATTGGCAGCACTTTGCGGGTAGCACGCATGACACTTGTTGTGTTGATTGCAAAGATCCGCTCCCACTTGTCATCCACAATGTCAGCAGCTGGTTCCATACTGTCCATAATGCCTGCATTATTGACCAGAATATCCACGGTTCCATAGGTGTTAACCGTCGTATCAATCAGATTCTGAATATCCTCTTCCTTCGCCACATTCGCAACCACAAACGTCGCTTCTCCACCATTTGCCTTGATATCCTCCGCAACCGCCTGTGCTGAAGCTTCATTGATATCCGATACAACCACCTTAGCACCTTCTTGCGCGTACAGTGTTGCAATTGCTTTGCCCATGCCTGAACCTGCACCTGTTACTACAGCTACTTTATCTTGAAGTCTCATGTTGTATCATCCTCCATGTATTCGTTTACAATAAGTTAACAAACAAATGTTCATTAACTCTTATCCTTAGTATAATAAGTCATAGCATTGCTGTTCAATCAGTAAAAGCTTGCCCAATTGTACGTTAATCAACACTTCTAATTCTGAATGTACTTTATCTTAAAATACCTGTTTACGAGGAGTACTGCATATGACCGAACTTCCGAGTTCCATAGATCGAAGAATCAAAAAATCTAAAGCAGCGCTAAAGGATGCCCTCATCCAATTGATGCAAAAGCAGCCATTCAAAGAAATATCCATTACCGATATCGTACAGCTGGCCGATCTGAATCGGGGAACCTTTTACAGACACTATCAATACAAAGAAGACCTGTTCAATGAGATCATTGATGACATCATTAAGGATCTGGTCTTCTCCTATCGTGAGCCTTATCTGGATAAAGAAATATTTGAAGTAAGTCATATGCCCTCTTCGGCAATCAAAATATTCGAACATGTGCATCAGCATGCGCAATTCTACACCCTTGTCGTGAAATCAGAGGCTTCGTCCAACTTTCAGCAAATGATCTGCGATGTTCTGCGTGACCTTGCTCTGCAAGACTTGAACGAAATATTTCCGTCCCACATCAATCGCGAGCTGCTGGCAAGTTATCAATCCCATGCCATATTCGGCATGATCATTGAATGGATTCGGCAGGAATTCAAACATACTCCGGCGTATATGGCAGACGAGTTATTTAAAATCATTAATTACAAACCTGGCAATGTAGTGTATCACACCCCGTATAGAGCACCCTAGGTACAACACGTACAGACAAATCAGCATAAGTTTTGAATGAAAGTCTCTCTTTTTCCTCATATTAATCAGGAATCAATTGAATAGTTTCTCAGAATATGGGTAAAAGGTATGAACGCCATATTTAACTATTTACATTTGTACCTAATATAATATGAGGAGGAATCATGATGACATCTTTCAAATATCGACTTGAACAAAAAGAACCCCGTACAGGACCAGGTGGTATTACCCGCGGTGCTTCTGTTCGGGATTTTCCAGCGTCCATTGGGATCGCAGGCGTGTCCATGCGCCTGGAGCCGGGAGGCATGCGTGAATTGCACTGGCATGCCAATGCGGCAGAATGGGCTTATGTAATCAGCGGCTCCTGCCGCACCACTGTCATTCATCCGGACGGACATGCGTACACCGATACATTTGAGCCAGGAGATGTGTGGTATTTCCCACGTGGTTACGGACACTCCATTCAGGGATTGGGACCGGATGAATGCCACTTTATTCTGATATTTGATAATGGTGATTTCTCGGAAGATCACACGTTCAGCATTACCGATTTCCTGTCTCATACACCAAACAACATTGTTGCCCAGAATCTTGGGATTACTCCGGAACGTGCAGCGAAATTGCCTCAGGGCGAAGCCTACTTCGTAAAAGGGCCTGTCCCTAATGACAGTTCCTCTTCTGGAACCTATCGCCGCAATTCAGAGCTGACGACTCCCCACCGATACCCGCTGCATGCCAAGCAGCCCAGACGTGCACCAGGCGGCGGAACACAGCGTACGGTTACTGTCGAAGATTTCCCCATCTCCACCACGATGGCCGGATCATTGATCGAGCTGCAACCAGGGGCATTACGTGAGATGCATTGGCATCCCAACGCCGACGAATGGCAGTATTACATTAGCGGCACTGCTGAAATGACCGTATTTCTGGCAGAAGGTCATGCGGTGACAGAGCAATTCGAAGCAGGTGATGTGGGCTATGCACCGATGGGTGCAGGACACTATATCAAAAATACAGGAGATGAGGTCTGCCGTGTGTTAATCGGGTTCAACAGCGGACACTATGAAGCTATTGATCTGAGCGAGTGGCTCGCAGGCAATCCGGATGATGTGCTGTCCACGAATCTGGAAATGTCCAAAGAGGAAGCCGAACAGCTTCCGAATGATACTCTTTTTATCACACCTGACCCGAATAAATCGAAGTCATAGTTCAACTACCCGTTACCTATTGAACATAGGGCTGAGTTAGTAAATCCTTCTGTCTTATATCACGGAACCAATCCATTATCATGGAAAAGGGGTTGGACATCATGGCTTCTGCTTCCGATTCGACCAGTGATAGCAAACATGTGGGGCATACCGTAGAACGACTGGAGCCGGGTCTTTCCCGGCTTCTACTGTCATGTGTGCTTGTGCTGATCTCCGGTTTCATTGATGCGGTCGGATATCTGCAGCTAGGGAAAATATATCTGTCTTTCATGAGTGGTAACAGTACCAAGCTTGGTATCGTGCTATTTGAAGGAGACTCCGCTGTATTAACGAGTATAGGTCTGGTCATTTTTCTATTCATTGTAGGCGCCTTTATCGGTACGTTAATCACAGATCGAGCGGGAAAATGGCGCCTGGCGGGCATCTTGGGCTTTGAATCCCTGCTGTTTACCGGTGCTATTGCATTCTTGCTGTTCCTCCATACCCAGAGCGTGCTTTTCCCGATTGCCGTTGCCATGGGTATGCAAAACAGTATGCACCAGATGGTTGCTCATGCTGATGTGGGCAAAGGATTTGTAACAGGCACATTATTCGGTATTGGACAGGCACTGGCCAAAGCCGTTCGGGGTAAGGCTCCTGCTTCCGAATGGGCAGTACTCGCCCTGTCCTGGGTTATTTTTGTGATCGGTGCAGCTCTGGGAGCACTGTTATTAACCCAAGGAAGCCTGCTGCTTGCCCTGATCGCTTCACTGGCTCTGCTTCTTCTGCTGATCCCCTACGTCCTCCATGTTCAACGTGATTTGACCTAATCAGCAGAAAAGCAAAAAAAAAAAAAACGGTTGAACCAGAGCTTATCTGTGTTCAACCGTTTTTTGAGGTCATGCATGGAACTTCCTTGTGTTCTTCTGAATGCCTTTCAAACTACAGCCCCAGCTTCTGCCCTTTCTCCAACCGCTGAATCTGCTGCTCCCCGGTATCCGCCAGTTCACGGAACTGATTAATGGTCTCCCGCATCCGTGGCAAGGCCTCCTGCTTATACAGACTGATAGAGTCCAGCGCGGATAGCACATCCGTGAACGCCTGCTTCATCGTATCGACCGAAATGCTGGCCTCATAAGCTTGCTTCTGGATGGCAATGCCCTGATCTTTCAGCATTTTGGACGTACCTGCGATCAGGTCGTTGGTCGTCTGGTTAAGCAGTTCAATTTTCTGCAATACAATCTTCTGATTGTAAAGTGCACTCGCGACGGTTACGGCAATTTTCAAGGCCGAGATCGTTACATTTTTGGCCCGATCCACACCGCGGATCAACTCCTTGTTGTTGCGGATGACAACTTCAATTGCCATGATGCCCTGCTGGTTCACCACCAGCATTTGCTGTAAATCCATGACCCGCTGACGTAGCGGGAACAGCACTTCTTCCGTGATAAAACGGACTTTCTCCGGGTCCTCATTACGCACTTTAGCAGCTTCGATCTGTGCGTCAATCGACTCATCCATCAGCACCCCAAGCTGAATTTCCTTTTGCAATCGTTTGGTGAGTTCCCGCAGATTTTGCTGTTCAATCTCCAGTGTTGTATTGTCGTTTCTCAAGGTCGCTCTGCCTTTATCCAGCGAGGTCACAATATCAGCGATAACTGCGTCAGCCTTCTGGTATTTCAGGAAATAAGCCCGCAGCGGATTAAACAATTTGCCGAGGAATCCGGTCTTCGCGAAATCGACCACGCTGGGGTCGAGATCCTTCAGCTGCATATGCAGCTCGGTCAAGCCTTTGGCGACCTGACCGCCCTCGTCTCCCGTCTTGGACAGATGTCCAACGGAGACTTGAAGCAACGCGTTTTTCTCGGAAGAAGATCTCATCGTGTTCATGCCAAATCCGTCAATGGATTGCAGAATCTCCTTGCGTTTCTCCAACGATTCAAGATCGAGTGTCATGATCATCTCCACGTTGGCATTTGCGACTTGCTGCAGCTCCGCCACCTCGGCAGGTACGGGCTTTATTTCTTCCTCAATCACCTTCTGAATTTCCTTCTGGCTAGGTATCTCCATCGAAAACGACATCCAAGTTCCCCCTTCAATTACGTGCTATATAAAATGGAATAATGAACCTTATATTAGGTCACTTCGAGTGCAGTCCCCGTGCTACATCTGCACGTTGAACAGGTTACCTATTTTGTATACCACATCGTCGGTATCCGCGTTAATGCTCGCCGCTTCGTTAATGCTGGAGATGCTCTCCAAAGCTTTGATGTCCGCGTTATAACCAATGGTGTAGATTGGCACTTTGTACGTCTCGACCAGATCACGAATATCCTTCAGTGTATGACCTTCATTGGTTTCTCCATCACTTAGGACAAAGATCAGTGGTTTTACATTCGGATTGGTAGCCATATAATCTTCCAGCATCTTCATTGCCACGACGATCCCATCGAAGGTTGCCGTACCGCCACCCGCTTGCAGGCTATCCACCGTACCAACAAACATCGACTGCTGATTCGTATCATACTTGGCAATGGGCAGATTCACCGTTACTCCACTAGAGTAGGAGACGAGGCCGATACTGTTATCTGTGCCCAGAAATTTCTGTCCTTTGCGTAGTGATTCCTTGAGTCGGTTCAGCGGTTCGCCGTCCATACTCCCGGATACGTCGGTTACAAATACGGCTGCAATCGGTTTACTGCCGTTCTTTTTCTCTTTCCATACTTTCTGAGCGGACAACAAGGTGCCACCATCCACTGTGCTCAATTCAGACTTGTAATCCTGCAAGCCGTTGAAGCCGAATTCCTCAGCCGATTGCTGATACTTCGCTTGCGTTACGAATTCCGCATACTTCTTGATGATCTCTTGCTTGTTCTGCGGCAGTTGCCCCAGTGCATACAGCGGGCTGTCATGTCTTACGCCAAAAGGGGTAAAGACGTATCCGCTTTTCAGATCTGCGGTGTTTACGTAAGTCTGGTACTCCAGTACAAATGCGTCCAGTCGGCCTGACTTGGCTGCCTCACGCATCTGAATGGTTGTGGACGCCGTAAACGGTACGTTCGCTTGGAACTTCTCAAAACCCTCAATCGCTTTCTCTCCAAGCGGATTGGAGCTGTCGTATGTGTTGAGTGCCGTCACGAGAAAGTTTAGCCCCGTGGAACTGGCAAATGGATCGGTGTACCCCATCGCGAGTTCATTGTTCGCAATCGCTTCGGTCACGGTTTTTACATTAACTGAGCCGTACGTGTCGACCAGTGCATCATATTTGGCTTTGGAGATCACGATACCGGGAACGTTCCCCACCAGTCTTTTGGATACCAGGTCTGTCTTTACACCGCTCGCGGCCACCATCTCGCCCCATAACTCATTCGAAGGGGTAAATGCATCAGGCACATATTTGCCAGACTTGATATAATCGGCTGCCGTACCGGATGCGATATTGCGTAATTTTACCGAAACCTGCTTGCCGTCAACGGTAATGTTAGCCTTGTTGAACTCTTCGGTCACCTCGGTCAACCAGCCATCTCCGCCAGTGCCTGCTTTCTCCGGGGATGAAAAGATTTCCACATAATCATTCGTTGTATTTTCGACCGTGATCGGAAATTTCGAGATGTCTGGAAGTGACTCTGCCACATCCACCGGATCGAGATCAATCTGTCCCTTCACAGGTTCAGCCGTTGCCGGAGCAATGTCCGCATACAGCTTGCCTAACTCTTTGCCTGCATTCTCCGTTGTTACCTGTGTACTGGATTTACCAACGTTCGACGTCAGCGTAATCCCTGCATATACCAGGCCAAACACGAGCACCAGCATCACAATCGATATGAAAAAAAACTTTCCCTTCTTCGCCATAAGGCAACCCCTCACTGTCTGTATAATTTGGTGTGCTTGATTAATTGGTCAATTTCTTGCATACAAGGCATCTGTTCGATATCTCCGGCTTCAAAGCTGTCTAAACGGGAGATTTCCAGCATCAATTGGTCGAGCTTCAAAAGAATTTCCTCATTGCTATGAAGCGAGTTTTTCACGTAGCTGAGATAGTCGTTATATACTTTGGTCTTTTCCTGAAAAAGCTTCTGGGGAAGTGTAGCGGATTTGGACTTCATCAGGCTGGCGTACTCCGCTTCATCGAACACATTAAGTCGGTTAAGTACACTTCGGATGTTGAGGTATAACAGCTTCTCCACCTCGAGGGTGACCGAAGCAAATTTCTTGTAACTTAGTTCCCCCGGATCAAATCGCTGATTCAACACGTTCAGGAGGGTTTCTTTCTTTTTCTTCATGCGGCTTAGTTGAGATAATCCCAATGTGATATCTTCCTCAAGCACTTTAATACGTCGATAAAAGGATAACGCTTCCACATAATCTTCATGGGTTTCGATATTCTTCACGGGCAAGACTACAGGCTGTCTGAACAACAAGGTGTAGCTTCCATAGAAGAGCGTCATCACGCTGCCGAACAGAAATGTCACCGAGAGCGCTGTCGTAAATGCTCCCCCGCCAAACTCCAGTCCGATGAATCCGGGTGAGAACAATAGAACATTCATGACCACAACGCCGAAGATCAGCCCCAGCAGTTTTATGTACTTTATCATGTAAATCATCAGACCTCCTTTCGCGCTATGTGTTGGACCTTTATGTCGATATTTACCATTGGAACTTTATTTCATTGTACATGATGTTGCCGCATTCGGGTGGATTAATATGGATATTCATAATATACGTGGCTTGGGCTTATCCCATTTCATCTTTAGAGGGACAACGTGGATAAGATTTTGTAACCTCTGTTAAATGAGCTTGGTACCCTTGAACAATCGGTGGCGGAAAAAGAAATGTTATCAGGTAATACGTGGAAATTTGCTGTGCGTGTCATTTTTTATATAGGGCTTATTCGATACGATAAAAAGCAAAAAACACCCCGACGCTCAGCGCCGGAGTGATGATGATATTGTCAGATCTAATTCAGCTTGAATAAATTTCGAAGCGGAATTTCCAGTTCCGGATATAACACCGATTGAATCGTTTCTTGCTCCGTGTACAGATGACGGTTCTGGTAACTGCCTTCTTCCAATGTGTACACATGAACGGTCTGATTCCCATGGTCAACAATCCAGTATTCATTCACACCGTATTTCTGATACAGATTAAACTTTTCGTTAAAATCCTTTAACGCAGTTGAAGGAGACAGTACTTCTATGATTAGAGACGGCGCACCTTGACAGCCGTTTTTGGATATTTGGTCTTTGGAACAAACCACCGATAAATCCGGTTGGACAACATGGTCAGGTACGTCATACTGTTCATTCTCACTGAAATACACATCAAAGGGAGCAACAAATACGATACATTTCCGATTCTGAAAAAAAGTACGCAAGGAGAAGTGCAGCTCACCCACAATAAACTGGTGTAATGAGGTAGGTGCTGGAGACATATTAAAAGCTTTGCCGTTAATTAACTCCCAAGTCCCCTCCCAAGTTAACCAATCCTGAAAACTATAGGTGCCTTTATTATCCGGTTTTGCCACACTTCCAACCTCCTTATTTACCTAATCAGCATTTTGCTCTTATTATAACATTGTGTTTGCCCAATTTCATACAATGATGCCTCTTCTTATGAGAAGATAGACTCCGGTTTGCTGCGCGTTGTACGTACCTCCACCACTTTCCCGGCACATCCGTTATCGTCCAACGCCTGGAATGCAACTCGCACACTGTCTTTACCTGACGTAACCGTCTGAGGGATATCATAGGTTACGTAGAATACTTCGCCAATCTTGTTCATATGAATCCGCTGTTCACCGACCACATGGCCATCAACAGCGATACTAAATATTCTCTCATGCCGTGTTCCTTCCCGTTCAAAAGGAGAATGATCCCCGCCCCAGTATGCCACGCATACATAGTTCGGAGCGGAACCATCCACCGCCAGCTGGTAGCTAAAGTAAGCCCCGCTAACACCAAAGGCTTCCCGCCACATATGCAGCTTGTTACGGCTGTCCGTACATGAACCGTTATGATGTTCTGCACGGCAATTTCTGTCCAGATGATGTCCGATCTCATCCTGCTGACCGTCAGGCTGCACCCTGTCGATCGTGATATCATTCAATTCCTTCTCCAGTGCATCCCCTTCATCGTTAAACGGCCAATAGATTGTATAGAACTCATGATGCACATCATAGAACGGAATCAGTTTCACCGGGTTACCGTCTGATGTGACATCCTTGCTGATCTCAAACGTCAACGTACTTGCGTCTACGGCCTTGATCCACTCGCGTACATCCTCCTGCTCTGTCCATATAACAGGTACAGGTGCCGTTTTGGGATTCAGTGCCGTTTCGTCCACGATGGTATCCTCGGGCAGCCCTTCGCTTCCCAAAGCGCCTGCCAGTACAATGGGGCCGTACAGGAATGCCACCTTGTGTGCATCATCCCGGGACGTGTATTGGTGGAGCGACATCGGCAGGGTGATGGTAATGACATCGCCAGCGCTCCATATGCGCTCGATGTCGAGATATCCGGCTTCCATCCGGGTATACGGATGGGCCGTATCCCCGTTGACTGTTGCCGTCATTGGCTCCTGCAGCCATGAGGGCACACGTAGTCTAAGATTAGCCAAGGCGCTGCCTTCGGTGATCGTAAGGGTACCCTTTTCCGAATAAGGAAAGTCGGTTTCGAGCTTCAGTGATAGCCCTTGGGATTTCCAATCCAATTGGGATGCGATATACAGGTTAACGTACAGATCCTGCTCATCCTCGAAGTAGATTGCCTCGGCGTATTTGCCCGGGTTCTCCATGCCAGATCCTGTGCAGCACCACCAGGCAGTATCGTGAGTACCGTAGATTTTGTAGTGGCCTTGCAGTGTTGATGCAAAATACGTTTTGTTGCCTGTGTCCGGGTCCTGTGTGCCCAGGATATGGTTGTAGATCGCATTTTCATAATAGTCCATGTAGGCACTGTCTGGATTCCAGGTGTAGAGCTGCTTCGTCAGATGCATCATGTTGTGGGTACAGCAGCTCTCTCCGGTTTTGATGCCGAGACTCTCCATGCCTTTCGCTTCATAATGCTCCGAAATGCTCGTTGCACCAAATACATAAGACCGATGATGAATCGTAGTGTCCCAGAAAAACTCCGCCGCTGTCCGGTAACTCTCATGGTTATGGTCCTGATTGTAGATTTCGGCTGCACCGATGACTTTCGGAATCTGCGTATTCGCATGTTTGCCCTGAAGGTCGTCCTGCTTGTGCTCCAACGGTTCAAGGATTAATTGATGTGTGAATTTGTTGGCTATCTCAAGGTATACAGACTTCCCGATGATTCCATACAAATGGGCAAACACTTCATTCATGCCACCGTGTTCACATTGAAGCATGACCTGCATCTGTTCCTCGGTCATCGGGATTAGACCTTCTACCGCCCAATCTGCAAACCGTGTTACCACGTCAAGGGCCTGCCCGTTGCCCGTTAATTTGTATGCATCAATTAGTCCGCGATAGATTTTGTGCACACTGTACCAAGGCACCCAGTACTCGCCGATGTTGAAGCCACCAATATTTTCTGCTCGAAAAGCCATTTGGAAAGCTTCTTCGGGCAAGCCGCCGATATACCCGCTGCCTGTTGTCTGTTGAATGGATGCAAGCTCGCTGACGGCATAATCCAATGTTTGCTTTAACGTTCCATTCCCTGTCGCCTGATAGGTCACAGCCAGTGCAGACAGATAGTGTCCCAGGGAATGCCCGCTAATTGAGCGTGCCTCCCAACCCGCGTATCGTTCCTTTTTCGCCGGTAACCCATGGGCCTCAAAACATGGTGCCAGAAAACGATCAATGTCCAGTGATAACAAATACCGTTCTCCAACTTCCTGTGACGTTTGAAAAACGCCATTTAACAGATTGACATGCTCAGGTCCCAGAAATCCCTTTTTGGTTTCAATCATTCTGCTCGCTCCTCCTCGGTATGTAGTGGATATTTAGAAGTACTTATATAGATGTACAAAGGGTAAAATCCGTGTTTCAATTCATGTGTCCCTTACGAACTTTCTTCATACAGGCCTTGAATATCCTCATATTATCAAATAAAATACAACTACATCAGACTCATAATCCAAGAAAAGGTGGAGAAATCCGTCCTATGCAAAAGCCATTGGAACATTACCTGTGCGGCAAGTTCATAACCGAAGGCAATTGGAGCCACATGAAGCGCAGCATGCCTGTTCACGAGGTCATTTTGATGTTGGAAGGCGAGATGTACATTGCCGAGGAGGACGAGCAGTTTGTGGTTCGTGCAAATGATCTGCTGTTTCTGAGGGCTGGACGCACCCATTATGGCTATCAGGTCAGCGATGCTCCCGTCAGCTTTTACTGGGTTCATTATGATTCGATTGCGAAAGAGTTCGACCAGTATCCCACCCATGCGACCATTCAGGTACCATCCACGGCTAATCAGCTATTCAAGCAGCTGCTGCATTGTTCATCGTTCTCACCGGAAGAAGCGGACGCGGCATTGCTGCTGCTGCTCAAAGAACTGGAACGCAACACACAGGCAGATTATCGGCCGCACAATGCGATCGTTGACCACATCTGCAAGTGGGTGGATATTCATCTGCATACCGACATTACGGTTGGCAAGATTGCCGAGACTTTTAATTTTAACAAGGACTATATCTCCAAAATGGTGAAACGCGAGAAAGGCATTGGGCTCAAAACCTATATCCTCACGGAACGGATTCGCCGGGCCAAGCAGATGCTGCTCAATACCAATGCCAGTGTGAAAGAAATTGCGGGGCAATGCGGTTTTTCGGATTACAAACTCTTCCTGCGCATGTTCAAACAATACGAAGGCAATACTCCCACTGAATATCGCAATAATTTGTATTCCACCCAGCTCAATCGCCTATAATGAACCTTATACGTGCGAACCTTGGATGTGCTTGTGCGGATATACCAACTCATAGAATTTCATAAGTCATATATAGAAAATTTGAATTAATCCAGTACCATCAGGTGTGATACAATTCAAGTCAACTATATCTCTTATCAAACCAAGATCAGAAGGAGAACTTGAGATGACAACGGCAGTAACGATTCATCCCGCTACAGAAGCTGACCATGAAGAAATTGTACATATTCTCATTGAAAGTTACTCCGAGTACCGGGACACGTTCCAAACACAGGAACAATGGGAACATTATTTGAAGGACATTCGGGAATCGCCGAGCAATCCTTATATCAAGCAATTATGGATTGCCAAAATAGATAATCAGATTGTTGGAACGGTCCAATTGTTTGAGACCGCACATAAGGCTTACCCGAACTTCGAGCTGCCTATTGATTATCCGTTTATTCGACTGTTGGGTGTTGATCCCAAGTGGAGAGGTCACGGTATTGCCAGAGAACTGCTTCAACAATGTGTTAAATCTGCCAAAGATATGGGCAAAAATACGGTGTATTTATATACGGGCGGCCAGATGGTCAACGCGATCCGATTATACGAACGCTTCGGTTTTGTAGAAGACCCGGAATTCAGTTCCGAGAGTGGTGGAGGCAAAGCGATCTGCTACCGTTATGATTCATAATTCTCGCAAATGGTAATAAGCGCGGATAAAACAGAAAGGGATGCCCATAAGTCATTAATATGACATAGGACATCCCTTTTTAGCTTTTTTGACATCCCAATTATGACTTAGACTCTGCCATCATAACTGACCGTAGCAAGCGCCTGTCTGAAGCGTTGGACAAATCGCACTCCGGTCCTTGCACCAGAGTGTTCCATATTAGATAAGGATGCAGCTTGCTTCCCTTATACCTTTACTTTCCTTACCGCTTCGCTCAAATCAATTGTTTGCTGCCTCAGCAGGGTGGACGTTTGTGCCACCTTCTGGAACATGCTCGACTGCTCCCCTGTCAAACGATAAATGTCATCTGAATGATCTGAAACGCCGGTTGAAATTTGCGAGATCGTATTGACCGCTGCTGCCGCTTCCTCGGAACCCGCCGATATCTCCTCCGCTGCTGCGGATACTTCCTGGATACGATGTGTTACCACACGAAACGCCTCAACCATATGTGTGAAGGCAAGCTCTGCTTCTGCTGTGCTCGTCACCCCCTGGCCGATCTCTTGCGAGGTAACATCCATTTGTGTTCCGATATGCTGTGACTCCTGTTGAATGCTGAGCAGCAAATCGGATATCGTCTGCACAGATGTGCCTGAAGCCTCCGCCAATTTTCGTACTTCATCCGCTACAACGGCAAATCCCTTTCCATGCTCTCCAGCATGAGCAGCTTCAATTGAAGCATTCAGCGCCAGCAGCTTGGTCTGACTCGCAAAATCCCGCACCGTATGAAGCGCACCGCCGATTTGCTGCGAGAAGTTGTTAAGCACTTGGACCATGGCTACAACTTCAGCGGATACAGCCGAAATGCTCTCCATCTGTTTCTTCATTTGCGTCATGCTCTGCTTACCTGATTGTGCCGTAGCAAGCGCAGTTGTTGCAGCGTCGGACACGGCTGTAGATGACTCTGAAATATCGGTAATCCCTTTAGCGATTTCTTCCATCGCATTGGCGCTGTCACTGGCACCTTGCTTCTGGGTGTGTGCCCCCTGTCTGATCTGCTGCACGGACTGGTCAACGCTCTTATTTATCTCAAGCATGTCCTCTGCATCACGATTGAATTGCTCCGTTGATTCCGCGAGAATATCGGTGGTTACCGAGACACCCGCGACCATGTCGCCGATCATTTTATTTAAGTCTCCGGACATATGAATCATCGCCTTGAATGTGCTGCCAATCTCATCCTCACTCTGAAGCCGATAGGCTGTCAGGATCCGGTTAGCTTCCGCCAGCTCACCTTGCGCCATTTGTTCGACGCTTGCCTTCAGCGGTTTCAGTGGTCGCAGTCCTCTTACGATGAACCACAATACAACCGCGATGCCTGCAAGCGTAATGAATAATAACAGGGCATACAGCGGAATGCTGGATTTCATAATATCTGACTCAATACTTCCAATGACCGACACAGCTGTATCGATTCCTATCACTCCCGTTAAGGTCCCATTACTGTCCAAAATCGGAGCGTATGAGGAAATATATTCGCCATACTCCTCATTATGAATGATGGGAGAACTGGCTGTTTTCCCTTGCAGAAGCTTTTGGACTGCATCGTCTGGGATATCCGTTACTTCATTGATCGGTGATGCTTTATCTGCATCTTTCATGCCGTCCACCATAATGAGAGGCGTGCCTGTATCGTCTATTTTTACAAAATATACATACATCGCACCGATACTCACACGAAAATCATCCAGCTCATTACGAATCTTCAGGAACACGTCATTCTCCTTGGGATCTTTGGCAAATTCCACATACGGCTCTGCATCCAGCTGTTTCACATAACTCTTGGCAATTTGAATATTGTAATTCGATATGGCCTCCTGCGCGGCTAGCTTCATATTCGCCAGCTGAAGCAGCATGCTTCCCGCAGATATAATCATAATGACCAATGTAACAATGGCGACAATGCGAACAACCAAATGTTTCTTGAAAAACCCGACCATCCAATCCTCTTCCTCTCACACCTGTATGTAAGCCTTTTCGACTACACCCTGCCCAAAAACTACATGCTTTAAGCACTATGTAATGTGAAAATAGTATATGAAGTTGTCGAATTAGGCAAGAAAATATTGGATGAGTATAGCGATAAAAAAAACACCTCGGCACCAACGCCGAGATGTCGTTTTAAACCGTCTTCCTGAATCGAATCAGGGACCAGAGAATCAGTAACACGAGTACAGTTAGACAGATGCTGATGCTGAATCGGTTGCCTTCATCAAATACGAACATGACTGCAATGACGCCGAGACAGAGCACAGCAGCTCCAGTTACGTAAGGAAATCCCCAGACCTTAAATGTCGGTTGTACCGGATATCTCTTGCGCAGCTTCAGCTGTGAGGTGGCAATACAGATCCATACGAGCATCACGACAAACCCCGGAACCGCCAGCAGCACGCGGAAGAGCTGATCTTGTGCAAATAGCCCCAGCATGGAGCCCCCAAGCAGAATCACAGCACATACCAGCAGTGTATTTACCGGACTGCCGTTGTGATTCGTATGTGATAATGCCTTGGGAGCTTCACCACCTACCGCCATAGAATGCATCATACGGGATGCGCCATAAATGCCGGAATTTGCAGCAGACAGAACGGCGGTCACCAAAATAAAGTTCATAATATGTGCTGCACCCGGAAGTCCCGTGGAAGCCAGCACCTGTACAAAAGGACTGCTTTCGGGGCCCAACTCATTCCACGGAATGAGCCCACAGATGATGAGAATTGGCAGCGTGAAAAATAAAATGATTCTCAGCATAAAGTTCCCTACAATTTTGGGCATCACCTTGTCCGCATTTTCCGTCTCCGTTAAGGTTAAGCCTATGAGCTCAGATCCTCCATACGAGAACATGACAACTAATAATGCTGAGAAGATCGATGACCATCCATTAGGGAAGAAACCGCCTGCTTGCGTGTAATTATGCAGATAAGGCGTGTTGTCACTTGGAATGATCCCGAAGATCAGACCAGCACCAAGGATAATAAAAATAATAATCATGGCGATTTTAATGCCAGCCAGCCAAAATTCAAATTCCCCAAATACGCCTACACTCAGCAGATTAATCAGTATAATAAACACCGCACACGCCAGGCTCAACGCCCACAGTGGTACTTCGGTGAACCAGTACTGCAAAAAGCTCCCTGCTGCGATCACCTCAATCACACATACCGACAACCAGAGGAAACAATACATCCATCCCATGATAAAGGAGACTCTGCTGCCGAACGCTTCCTGCACAAAGTCTTTCATATTTTTGTTCTTGTATACCGTAGCCATCTCCGCCATCGCAGCCATGACAACCAGTAACAATAATCCTGCAAAAATATACGTTACAATGACGCCTGGACCTGCAAGTCCAATCGTTTCGGCGCTTCCTTTGAAAATTCCGGTTCCAATGACACCGCCCATAGCCATAAAGCTGATATGTCTTGGTTTAAGTTTCTTCTGCAATGTTCCTTCTGTCTGAGCCAATTCCAATCCTCCTGATGTAAAAAACGTCTGCATTTCTTTTTCATGTTTACATAAACATAATGTCCAGTATACCCTATTGTCCATGCCTCAGCCCAGCAGTTCCTTAGGCCAATTCATCCCAAACCGATGCTGACATAACCTATTTTTTATACCCCACAATGAGACAAAGCAATCGGTATACAATCCAATTCGTTCATTTAAATACATTCTACTCTTCTTGCGATCTCCATTATGTATGATTTGTTGCAGTCCATCACTTCGCAAAACAATTATTTCACGCAAAAAAACCAGCCGTCTGTATGCAACAGAATACTGGTTTCCTGTGTTCCTGCTATGGTTTACTTCCTATCATGTAATTTATAATTCCTTCGTCATAAAAGCGCTGTTCGGGTCCAAACTATAATCTGCGAATGGCTCACAGTATACAAACCCAAAGTCCTCATACAGCTTCCGCGCCGGAATAAAAGAATCCATCGAACCGGTCTCCAGACTGATCCGTTTATATCCCCGATTCTTGGCAACCTCAATAATATGGGCAAGGATTTGTCTTGCTACGCCTTTTCTCAGGTGAGCCGATGCTGTACGCATCGATTTCAATTCTGCATGCTCCGAATTCAATTCCTTCATGGCGCCGCAGCCAAGCAGCTCCTCCGCTTCCCATGCACACCAGAATGTTATCTCAGGTTTCTTTAACCCATCCAGATCCAGGGCATGAATGCTTTCCGGCGGCGAATCTTCTGCCATGCCCTGCAAATGTTCTGCAATTAATCCAATGACCTGATGACCGCTCAAATCGTCTACTTTGATCTCCATATCTACCACTCCTGCCGACATTTTGTTGTGTGTTGTATCACTGAATACATGTCTATTATTTATATAGTACTACCATGACAGGTTTCCTGACAACAGCTTCAAAAACACAAATGAAATGTCTATTGTAATACCCTTAAATTTCCATTATAGTGAGGCTATCTGCAACCAAAAGGAGATCATCATGACATTATCGACTGAAAATCTGTTTTATAGCAAACGCTTGAAAATGACTCCGCCCCGTGCTGAAGACGTGCAGACCATGCTGCAATGGAATGAAGATCCTGAGTATTTGCGAAATGTGGATACGGATATTGCCATTCCATTTTCGGAAAAGCAGCTTGAGGATGAAGGCGAGACGAAAGACAAGGAAGTTTACTTTCGGCTTCGAACGCTTGAGGATGAACAACTGATCGGATTCGTTGTCATTCACGGCATTGAATGGAACAACCGCTGCGGACAGCTTGCCATTGGCATTGGACTTGCAGAACATCGCAACAAGGGATACGGAACGGAAGCGTTGAACCTTATTTTGCGGTATGCCTTCCATGAATTGAATCTGGGCCGGGTAGGTCTGGATGTCATCGCCTATAATGCCAAGGGCATCCGTGCCTATGAGAAGGTCGGCTTTCAGTTGGAAGGTCGTGCTAGATCAGCCGTGTATCGTGATGGAAAACGCTATGATCGCTTATGGATGGGAATTCTACGACCAGAGTGGGAAGCACACAATCAGATCAATGTGGAGGGTGGACAAGCATGAATATGAACGCGGAAGTCACTGATTTTATCGAACAGATCCCGGTTCCCTGGCAAGCCCAGGTTGCAAGTAAACTGCGGGAGTTGATACATGAGTCCATCCCTGAAGTAGAGGAACGTGTGCAATACAAGAAACCTCATTTCCTGAAAAACGGTAAATATGCAGCGGTCATCTCCCCTTCCAAGCCGGCAGTATCCTTCACGATCTTCAATGCAACCGGACTTGAGCTGCCAGATGGGATATTTGAAGGCCCAGCGGAACGTAAAACAATTAAGATCAAGGAAAAAGATACGCCTGACTATGATTGGCTGGCTGCACTTCTGACACAGGCATCGGCAGAACTTTAAGCAGGTATCGAGGATATAACGTGTCATAGATTTTTCTAACCGGCTCTAGCAACTAGTAAAAAGGCCAACCAGCATATCTGGTTGACCTGATCATACGAAGGGGCTTCCTATACTGTTGAACACATATGGGATCGCCCCTTTTGGGTGTGCAGCATTTATTACAATTTAAATCGCATCTATGCAATAACAGATCATTAGAGTTCCCTCATCAGGATTGTTGATAAGATACCGCGGTCATCTGACACGGCTCGCAAATGAACATGTAATACATGCCATCTCCGTTTTCCTCAACCTCGCTCCAGTCCATTTGTCCAACGGTCATCATCCTAGAAGAGCAGCACGGACAGTTCGGATACTCCGCGTCCTGAACCCATCCAGGATGGCCCCCAATCTGGGATGCAGAAGGCTCCATCGCCCACTCACTGGCATGGAACGCATGACGTGGTGCAGTCGCAATCCGAAACTGCCGGCCTGCATCCGGTGCAAGCTGAACATCGTCGTCCGGGTCAAGATCATCCGCTCCCAACGGCATCACATTATGCGCACTCCAGCACGGTTCACCTGCTGAATCCATCTCCATATAAACGACGCCATAACAACTGCAACTAACGCAAGTCTGCACTTGAAGTCTCTCACTGTTCCAAGCAACGTCCTGCAGTGTTGGATGCCGTACATCCAGATCAATTAAGGTGGTTAACTGACTGCCGCACCACTCACAGTTATCGGCACTGGTCAGCAACATGGAGATTGGATCGCCAATTGATGTGTCGTCAGCCCCTTCATTTTCGTTTACTTTATAGAGTGAATAACTTGGGGTGATGAATAAATCCCTGCGCTGTCCTTCATTCGTTAACTCCCAACCGGCTTCGGTAGTAAAGTGCTCTGGTGTGACATGCAGCTGATCTGCCCAACGAGGTGGCGCCTGCCTCCATTGCTGGAACTGACGTACGACCACTTCACCTCCAATATAGGCGAGCATGAGCAACAGAATATTCCGATTCTCATCATCGGTGTTCACCCGCTGCAAGAGTTGATCACGTACTTCCGGCGAGGCACTCTTATACAAAATGCCAGGGTAGTAGATTTCGCGCTCCAACAGCTCAGGAATCTGTGCAGACAACGACGTATCATGGTAACAGACCAGATACACCAAAATATCTTTGCCTGTATCGTCATCCCCCGTACGAATCAGCTGCATCGCATAATCGATCATGAGGGCTTGCTGCTCCGTAGACAAGGATAGATATACTTCTTCTTTGGAATGCTCGTATGCCACATAACGGATTAATGGATCATGAACCTGGCGTGCATGCATAATTTTCAAAATCTCCACAGGGTCCGTCATTCCCTCATACAAGTTCACGTCGCGCCGATTGGCTTCAATGTATCTTTGATGTGCCTCACGTTCCATCTCCTGCTTGCAAGGCATGCAGTACCCACCTGTTCGGGCAGCCGTTGTTGGCAAAATCGTATTTGGGCACCCCTCTCGTATGCACGGAATGCGTTCTGTCATCCGTTGGCACCTCCTCTGCTATTGATCACGCTTCACGATCCATCGAGTCCAATCCATATCGATCAGCGGGAAGGTAGATTAGTGATGTCCCAGTTGGTCCTTCGTGAATTCATAAAAGGCGAGCGCATCTTCGCTGCTGGCAAAACCCGCCTGAGCCATCTTGTCGCTGCCGCCACCTTTGCCCTGGTAGGCTCCGAGATTGCCCTTGAAGAAAGGTCCACAAGCCCACTCCGGCGGCTGCCCGTTCTGCGCCAATACAACTTTGGCCTCCGAGATGCTCGCAAAGAGTACAAGGCCCTCATGTTCTGATGTCAGCTTGGTCGCCAGACTCTGCATATCCTTGAGCGATTTGTCCTCAAAGATTTGAGCAATGACAAGCCCTTCCCGTGCAGATAAAAGCTCTTGCGCATAATAAGCGTCATTGGAGGCTTTCACAGCATTCAGCTCTGCTTGCAGCTGCTTTTGTTCTGCTTCCATTTTGTCGATCCGATCCGCCAGCTCTTCCCGGCTCGTCTTCAATCTGGCTGTAATTCCGGTCAGCACACTTTGGGCGACGTTGAACTCATACAGTGCTCGGTATCCACATTTAAAATAAATCCGGGTGCCGCCCTTCACTTTCTCGGTTTTCAACAGTTTAATAATCCCGATCTCGCCAGTGGCTGACACATGTGTTCCACCACAAGCGTTATATTCCACACCCTCGATCTCCACGATGCGAATATCTTCGGTGACGGAAGGCTGCTTCACCAGCGGAAGACGGGCCGCCTCTTCCGCTGTGACCCATGAACTGCTGATTTTGGCATTCCGGTAAATCTGCTGATTAACTTCCATTTCAATTGCAGCCAGTTGATTCACTCCTAGTTCGGCTGCGGCCACATCAATCGTGATATAATCAGTGCCCAGATGAAAACTGAACGTCATCGCATCTGCCAGCTTCAGCGTAATAGCCGATAGCAAATGCTGCCCGCTATGCTGCTGCATATGATCGAATCTGCGCTGCCAATCGATGTGGCAATCCACGTCATTCTGCTCCGGCGAACGTTCCAGCTTGTGCAGCACCTCGCCCTCTTCACTAATTACATCCAACACATCCATACCGCCGATCTGTCCCAGATCACAAGGCTGTCCACCCCCATGCGGATAAAAAGCCGTCTCTGCCAGCGTCACATATATACCGTCTTCCTTGTCCACTCTGCCTGTAATTTGTGTATGCCACTCCCGTGTGTACGCAGAGTCATAATAGATTTTTTGCGTCATCGAATCATCCGATCCCTTCTCGTTCAAAGTAGAGTATTTCTTTATCATTTTAACGAATGCAACGTTACTTTCAGATCTATGCAAAATCCTTATGTACCTGATCTCCAGATTACACTATCCGGCATAAACAAGCCAAGTTTCAGCCTGCAAGCATTCCTTTTTCATATCAAAAAAAACCGCTCTGCAAGTGATGCTACAGGGGCGGTCATGTAAGTATCATTAGCATGACGTTACAACTTACTAACCCTACATCTCTGTTTTCGTCCTTAGGGTGTAATATTATTTTGACTCAAAAACTTCAATAAATCGTTATTCAGCTGTACAACTTCGTTGTTTGCACTACTCGCATAGTCCGGCAACATCATATCCTTTACCATTTTAGTCCGCAACCATATCATAAATAAAGAATCCAAAATGAAATCTGGACATGAAAGCATTATTTTAAATGCAGATGGATTAATAGCAACGCCAGCTTTTTGTATGGCCCTCAGATATGTTTTTAAAGTTTGTGTTATTTTGTGTGCCGTTTTTCTGTTGTTAGCTGTATCGGGGTTAATGATCTTATTATCCATTTTCAAAAAGCCAAGCATTGCAATGTCCGATACTGAATGTGTTATTAGATACGATCTCATATCCTTTTTAATTGCCCAAGGGAGTTTTGCTGTTTTAAATATTTTTGCCAGGTTCTCTACACGTTCAGTCACTAAACCACTAATTTCTCCGAACACAGTAGTCACTAGAATCTTTGGTGGAATTCGGGCAAATAATATTCCTTCTTTAATCTGTCCGCCAACACCGGGAAAAGCGGGTAAAAGTCTATCTCCAACCATATCTAGCCACGACGAAAATCCAATTGAATTATTAGTCATTGTAACAATAGTTTTGCTTTGATTGTTTTGTAGTGCTAACAACACTGATTCGGATCGATCATAACGAACTGTAACGAAAATAAAATCATATATATCATCATTTTCAAGCGTATCAATGACATTGACTTTTATAGATTTAACGGCACCTTTTTCATTGTATTGCAGGCCATTTTCTTTCAATGTTTTAAATCGATTAGAACGTGCGAACATAGTAACGTCAAGCCCTGCTTCAATGAATCTCATTGCGTATATGCTCCCTATAACCCCTGCACCATAAATTAAAATTCTATTTTGTCTTACTGACAGAACCATCACCCCTTTTTTTTAAAATAATCTCCCTTGACTATGCAACAACGTGTTGTATGATGTAATCATAAATCGTTATTTGCTCTTGATCAAACATCAGTTTTTAAATATTTGTTGGATAATATTTTTGTTTTAACAGGAGAATACACAAATGAAAAAGCAGCCCCAAATCACGGAAAAAACAAGACAGACGTTTATAGATGCTTTTTGTGAGTTATATAGTCAAAAGCCGATTGAAAAAATCTCGATTCAAGAGATTTCGAATAAGGCGGGATATAATCGCAGCACATTTTATCAATACTTTACTGATATTTACGAACTGTTAGACTTTGTTGAAAATGATTTATTGAACTACATAAAAGAAGAATTGGCGAAAAAAGAGCTATCTTCCCATACTGTTCAAGATGCGCTTCATTGTTTGGAAAAAAAGGAATATCTCTCGGTTCTCACTGCCTTTTTGGGCGATTATGGAAGTTTTCGTTTTTTAGAACGCTTGAAAAGAGAAATCACCCTTGGCAGATTGGAATTAAACTTACCGCCAAACAGTTCCATAACGCCATACTTGATTGAGTTTCACATAGCCACATCCCTTTCTTTATTTCGTCTTTGGCTCCAGCGACAAAAGGATTTATCGCCAGAAGAATTTTTTGAGTTAGTGGATAACCTATATACAAAAGGAGTAACGCCATATTCCAAAAAATAAATCTATTTAGGCACATTCCCAAAATAACAGAGCAGAACCGTGTCAAAATAGGAGTCAGGTCTTCACCAGTGAAAATTGAAAAAAGGATAGAACACCAAGAGGATTCAGGAGGTGGAATCAACACCGGCGTTGCGATTGAATATCGATTCCACGAGCTTGAGTAAACGATCCATACGAAAAAGAGGATGTCCCCTAAGTCATGAAATATGACGGGGGACATCCTCTTTTAGCGTTATTTTTTTTGTGAACCTGACACGATGCATGTCTCCACACAAGTTGCCGCGTTATTTCAAAACGACATGTCTTATCTTAAAATGTAGCACCACGAAGAGAGGCTGCAAAATCTACATCGAGTTATAATCGACTAGTCACATTACATTTATTTCATTGACTCAGATAGCTCTGTGAAAATAACACCCAGCGCATAGGCGCCAGCATCCGGGTATCCGAGACTGCGATCACCAACAGCACCCGCGCGGCCCATACGTGCCACAATGTCTTCTGTTTTCTTCGCGCCTTCTACTGCCGCTTCGGCACCCTTGGCAAACGCCGTTTGGAAGTCATCTCCAGACTTCGCACTTTGCGTCCATGAGTCTGCACAAGGAACAAGTGCGTCAATTAATGTCTTGTCACCTACAACGGCACCACGTCCGAAGGAACGTTCGCCTGTAGATTGAATCCCTTGTACTGCCGCCTGCATCATGTCAGCGAATTCTGCAACGTTCAATTGCTGCTTGTCACCAACGGCTTTGCCTGCTGCCCGGAATGCCGAACCCCAGATTGGGCCGGATGCACCGCCGCAGTATTCCATAATGACAAGAGAGCATGCATCGAGGAATGAACCGATATTCTTTTTCTCTTCGTTCACGATATGGTTCCATTCGCGCTTGAGCTGTCTGAAGCCCTTCGCTACGCTCATGCCAAAGTCGCCGTCACCCGCATGGGAATCCAGTTCACAGAACGGCACTTCGTTCTTGATGATGATCTCACTCATCTTATCGATCAGGTAGACGATATTATCCAGGGAGAATTGATTGTTGTTGATCACCGCAGACGTTGCAGGTGTCTCCACTTCATAGGATACAGGCGCATCTTCAGTCACGACGGCTTCCAACGCTTCCGAATATGCCACTTGCGCTACTGGAGGACCCGACACTTTGAAAGCAGGTGTATCACTTTCCTTAAACAACAACGTTTTCAGTTCATCGTCCAGTTTCAGGATGGTTACCGATGCTCCTGCCATATCGATACTCGTCATGTAATTGCCAACAAACGTAGTGGCTACATTCAGTCCTGAACGCTGTGCAAGCTCACGCTGAACCGAGTTGTTGAGCAGATAAAGCTCTTGTAACGGTGTCGCACCAAAGCCATTGACGAGCACAGCAATCTCAGCGGATGTATCGTTGTCCAGCTTCATGTCTGCAAGCAGTGCTTCAACCATGCGTCCTGCAAGCTCATCCGCAGATACTAATTTCTCGCGGCGAATGCCTGGTTCACCATGAATGCCTACACCGAATTCCATCTCATCTTCAGCGATTTCAAATGTCGGTGTTCCTTTGGCAGGCACGGTACAGGAAGTGAATCCAAATCCGATGCTCCGAACGTTCTGGGCTGCTTTCTCAGCAACAGTTTTCACCTCTGCCAGACTGCGGCCTTCTTCGGCTGCGGCTCCAGCGATTTTGTGTACCAGTACGGTTCCCGCAACGCCGCGGCGTCCTACCGTATACAAACTGTCTTGAACAGCAATGTCATCCTCAACCCGTACATATTGCACATCAATGCCATCTTCCTCTGCAAGATGGGCCGCGTTCTTGAAGTTCATCATGTCGCCGCTGTAGTTTTTGATGATTAGCAGCGTGCCCTTCTTGCTGGCTGTGGCCTTAATCGCCTGATATACCTGAATCTGGGAAGGAGATGCGAATACATCTCCACACACCGCAGCATCCAGCATGCCTTTGCCAACATAACCCGCATGAGCAGGCTCATGACCACTGCCGCCTCCGCTGATGAGGCTGACTTTGTCCCCATTAATCTCTCTGCGTTTAATGACCTTATATTTTTTCAAAAATTCAAGCTCCGGGTGCGCCAGCGCAATCCCGTTGCACATTTCCATGACAACATTTTCAGCCTGATTGATGATTTTTTTCATTTATTTCGCCTCCCGGCGAGCTTTTTTGTAGTCTCGTCCCATACGGTCAGCCGCTGCAATGGCAGCAGCCACTTCAGGAACAGTTATCGGGAACGGCATGGCGTGAATGGATTCTTCCGGAATACATGCGATCTCGGCCACCTTCAACAACTCTTCCTGACTAATGGTATCTACACCGATATCCGCCAAGCTTACAGGCAGTCCCACTGCGAGACAGAAGTCCATGACTTCATGCAGCTCTTCGGTTGGTGCATTTTCAAGGACGAGTTGTGCAATCGTACCGAAGGATACTTTTTCACCGTGGAAGAAGTGATGTGTGCCCTCTAGAACAGTCAAACCGTTGTGGATCGCATGTGCTGCGGCCAGACCGCCACTCTCAAATCCAAGACCAGACAACAGAATGTTTGTCTCAACGATGTTTTCCAGCGCTTGAGTCACGACGTTGCTGTCACTGGCTACTTTCGCTTTCAATCCGTCAGTCAGCAGCATTTCATAACACAGTTTTGCAAGGGCAAGTGCTGCATTGGTACCTACTGCGGATGGCGTGTATCCTTCACGGGAGCCCATCGGCAGACTTGCGTTCACACGAGAGTACGACTTCGCTGTAGCTCTTGCTTCGAAGTACGTAGACAATGCATCACCCATACCCGATACGAGGAAACGTGTTGGGGCGTTGGCGATAACCGTTGTATCCACGAGAACAACACTTGGGCTTTGTTTGAAATACGCATAGTCATCAAAAGCACCTTCAGGCGTGTACAACACAGCCGAGTGACTTGTTGGCGCATCTGTTGCTGCGATGGTAGGACAGATGATTAGCGCTTCGCCTTCTGCCACACATTTGGCTGCATCGATCGCTTTACCGCCACCGAGACCAATTGTACATGTGCATCCTTTTTCTTTTGCAATTTCCTGAAGACGAGCAACTTCCTCACGAGAGCATTCTCCTCTAAAACCGCTTTCAACAAACGTAATATTGAATTTCTGTGCCGTTGTATCGAGCTTCGTCTTTACACGCTGTACATCATCTGGATGTGCGATCAGCAATGCAGATTCACCAAAGGATTTCACAAAGTAACCGAGGTTCAACAATTCGTCTTCGCCTTGCACATATTTCGTTGGACTAATAAATGCTTTTCTCATAATGATATAAACCTCCTATGGATGATATAAGTTCGGTTTCGTTTACTGCATAAATGACCTGCATACCTTCAACAAAGCTACCTGATGTAATTCTTGGATGAACTTATACATAAAATTTTAAATGCTCACAATTAACCTAAATATATACCATGCATGTGAGGTTTACAGTGGACTTTGATAACAAATTATTATAATTTGCAATCGTAATTTTTTGCTTTTCAACGGAATCATGGTATCTTATTGTCATGCGATAGGTTAATTTTTGACATCATCTATACATTACCCGTCATTAACTCATCTTAATATGTACAACTTGCTAACTTTTAACGAACAAAATCATTCATCAGGTTAGCTATGGAGGGTTCCACCCATGATTAAAGAATATCTGCACATCAATAAAATCCTCGACCTGAATAAATGGAAGCGTCTACAGGATTCTCTTGCCACTGTGACCAAGCTGGCTATTCTAACTGTTGATTATAAAGGCATTCCTGTAACCAGCCATAGCAACTGTCAGGCCTTTTGCCAAAATGTTCGCAAAGATCCCGAACTGCTCCCCTACTGCCAGAAATGTGATTCTCGTGGTGGTCTGGAAGCCGTTCGATTGAACGAACCTTATGTCTATCTGTGTCATTTTAATATCGTGGATATCGCGATTCCAATCACGATTGATGGGAAATATATCGGTGCGGTAATGGCAGGACAAGTGAAGCTCGCTGACCCGGAGAAAGGGACGGAACTGGAACAGATCGTCACGTCCAAGAACGTGCCTATGCATGCTGCAAAGCTAAAGGAATTACAGGACGATTATGAACAGCTGCCTGTCATGACCTATGAAGAAGTTGTGAAAATCTCCAACATGCTTTCTTTACTCTGTAACTATATCGTGGAGGAAGCACTGAACAAAAATTTGCTGGTGGAAATGTTCGAGAAAGCTTCGGGTCATCAGGAGTCTCTGAATCTGTCCACTATTCTGCCTGGATACTCCATCCGTAATATTGAGTCGATCAAAAAAGAAATGACCAATGCGATTGCGGATGCCTATCTTAAAAACAGCCCAAGTGATACAGAGAGTTCCAGCCCGGTGCTCCAACGTGCTTTTGAATATATTCACAGTCACAAGAGTGAGCAAGTCTCACTCAAACAAATGGCCGATCTGTGCCACCTGAGTCCAAGTTATTTTAGCAGGCTGTTTGCCAAGGAAACGGGTGAGAACTTCACGACTTATATTGCACGACTCAAAATCAAATGGGCCAAGCAATTGCTGGAAGTTACGGACATGCCCGTGTCACAGATCAGTGATGAACTCGGGTTCAATGAATCGGGGTATTTTATCAAAATATTCAAAAAATTTGAGGAGATTACGCCTGCCCTCTATCGCAAATACATGCAGGAGAAGTAGGGATGAGTACCTCTCAGTACCCCATCCCCATCTATGAACACAGGTGTACCGATATGGATGGCAGGCTCTCCTGTTTTAGTTCACATGTTTCCGCAGTTCTCCATCCAGCCATTGCAGCGCTGAATGCAGCTTGTCCTTGGGCACATTCTGATAACGATCCCCTGTTGACAATTCAAAGGCACAGCTATGAGCACTGGTCTGCTGCAAGTATGAAGTAAACCCTAAGCCGAATTGCTGTGTCATGAATGCCAGAATACGCTCCACCTCGGCTTGGGCCAAGGGGAAATGTACGTGAAACATATTGGAGACGGGTACTTCTGGCAGTGTACGTATACCATGGCACGCATTCAACATGGAAGCGAGTTCCTTGGCCTGCTCATAATAAAGCCCCATTTTGCCAATTCGTTCATTGAAATAATATTCAGAACTAAGAATATACGGATATAGGCCGATCAGATCGCCGCCGTGCCGACGCTTCCATATTTTCGATTCTTGCATAACATCCGTATCCCCTGCCAATATAGCCCCAGCAATTCCTCCAATGCCTTTGTAATAAGAGACGTAGACACTATCGAACAGACTGCAAATCTCGGCGGGTGTCTTCTGATAATAAGGCGTGATTTCGAACAAACGTGCCCCGTCCAGATGAAGCTTGATTCCACGTTCACGGCAATAAGCCGAGATTGCTTCCAACTCTTCATAGGCAGGCAATTGCCCACCAATCTCGCGTTGAGGCAGTTCAAGCAGCAGGCAGGAAATTTCCTCATTCATCCCCTCTACATCTTCCAATCGAATCAGTCGGTCCTCGTCCGCCAGCAAAATGGTTTCAATCTGATGCAGTTCCTTCAGTCCGTCTTCCTCATGGATTTCCAGATGAGATAAAGGATGATAGGCTACCCGCTTGATGCCTTTGCGGTCACACCAGATACGTAAGGCGATTTGCTGTGCCATCGTACCACTGGGGAAAAATACAGCCGATTCCTTACCCAGAACGTCAGCCATCTGCTGCTGGAATTGATCAATGATTTTACCGTTGCCATAATGATCACTATACTGTTCCCCATCCACCTGCTCCAGCGCTTTCTGAAGCACTTTGACTTTACGACTTCCGTGACCGCCTATAATAAACTCTGCCTGATTAAAAGCTTCCGCTAATGTTAACTCTGTATTCTTCAAGGTTATTTACTCCTTTATTGTTTTGGTTTTTTGGTTCGTTATCATCTGGACCAATGCACCCAGCGCTCCGTATTGATGCTCACTCCGGGAATGCACAAATCCTACTTCCAACCTGCGATACGGATCAGGCAAAGATAACACTGTAACCTCGCCTCTCCCTTCGGCTTTCGTAACCGAGGATCGTGGGAGCAATGACACACCTATTCCCGCAGATACGCCATTCATAATGGTGTCCAGTGTTCCATATTCCGTAACGTTGAGGGTGTGCACACCTTGATCTTTCAAAAATGCTTCTGCCTGTTCGCGATGAGTACAGCCTACTTCAAAAAACAACATGGGTTTGCACAATAAATCATGCATTTTATGGGTTCCGGGTTCGGCAATCAGCACCAATTCTTCGTCGTACACTTTCATATAGTTCAGCTCAGGGTGGTCGACCGGGCCATATATTAAAGCCCCATGCAGCTCATGTTGAAAGACCTTCTGATTGAGTTCATGTGTACCCCCTGTAATTAACGAATGCTGAACCTCGGGGTAACATAAACGGTATTCAGCGAGCAGCGGCGTCAGATAACTGGAGGCTGCGGTCTCAATCGCACCAACACGAAGCATACCTGAAGGTGGATTTCCGATCTGCGTTGCCTGCTCCGCTTCATATAATAAATGTAATATTTTATCCGCATATCCCAGCAAATTCTCACCCGCTGGTGTGAGCGACATGCCCCGGTTGGAGCGATGAAACAGCGGTACCTGCAGCTGATCTTCCAACTGTTTAATTCGTGTTGTTACATTGGATTGCACATAATTCAGCGCTACTGCTGCTTTGCTGATACTGCCTTCGCGGGCAACCGCCTGAAATATTCTCAAATCTCCTGCATCCATGCCCTGATCACCTGCTTGTTATCTATGATCTGAATTGATACTGACATTCATTTTTGTTCATTTTACGTGAATCTGCCCCATCTGTACAATGAGGCTCAATAGTAAAGTTTTTATATACACAAGGAGGAATTTTGAAAATGAAAGTTATGATACATTCCGGCCAGAGAGGCCTTGAAGGTCTTCAATATACAGAGTCAACATCTCGCGCACCAGAAGCCGGTGAAGTACAGATCCAACTGAAATCTGCTGGAATTAATCATCGTGATCTGTTCATCATGGCAGGACGTACATTCCAGGACACACCACTCATTCTTGGTTCCGATGGAGCAGGTGTAATCGTAGCGATTGGAGAAAGTGTAGAAGGCTTATCTGTAGGTGATGAGGTCATTATCCACCCTACTCTCGGTTGGGACCACGCAGTAGACGTACCCATTGTGCCTGATATTGTAGGGGGCCCTACGGATGGAACTCTCGCACAATATATTACGCTGCCTGCCAGAAATGCCTTGCCCAAACCCTCTCATCTTTCCTGGGCGGAAGCAGGGGTGTTGTCCCTTTCGGCTTTGACAGCATACCGCGCCTTATTCACTCGTGGCGGACTTAAGAAGGGTGAACATATCCTTATTCCCGGCATTGGCGGTGGTGTAGCGACCTATGCCCTGCTCATGGCCGCAGCCGCTGGTGCCAAGGTAACCGTTACATCCAAAAGTGAAGCTAAGAGACATGAGGCTCAGCATCTGGGCGCTTTCCAAGATCTGGATAGTCATGCAGACTGGAGTCTGCAGAACGATCTTGATCCTGTTGATCTCATCTTGGATAGCATCGGACAAGCCATGTTCCCCAAATATTTTGATATAATCAGACCAGGTGGCCGTATCGTGATGTATGGTGCAAGCTCGGGAGATGATCTGGCTGTTCCGATCCGTTCGATCTTTTTCCCGCAAGTTAGCCTGATTGGCACCTCCATGGGCAGCCGTGAAGAGTTTGTCCAGATGCTCCAATGGGTTGAAGAACACGATATACATCCTGTAATCGATAGCATATATCCGCTACAGGACACAGTGAAAGCATTCGAACGTATGGAAAAGGGAGAACAGTTTGGCAATCTTGCTATACTCGTGGAGTGACATCTGGTTATAGATGGACCTTCATTACTTGGTAAAAATCATTTTACGATAATGGGGGATCCATCTGACCCGTCTCGCTAAACGTACAGCCATTGTTCTGGTCGCGATTATACTTTTGGCCCAAATTCCGATGTTGAAAGCAACCTTTGCCCGAGGGGTAACTACGCTATATGTGAACATAAAGTATTCCGAACGCTCCTTTCAATACAGGGATTTCATCTATGAATCTCATTTTGGGAGCTATCTCTTTTCTTATGCTGATCAAGACGAACAACTCATTAGCCTGATGCTTGAGCCCAAATTTTTACCAGTGATCGTTACGTATGATCATTGGATCAACCCATGAAAGACTAGATTGTTCACTCTATGAATCATTCATGAGGTATCGCTATGTCTTCCGGTAACGCTCGGCAATCTGGACGAAGAGACACACTAATCTTTGGGCAAAAAAATCCCCCTTACTGGCCCGGTCACCTGACCGTGGCTGGACGGTAAGCCAAACCACAAACACCCGCCCAACCTTTCCATCCTGTGATGAAGGTTGCGAGGGTGTTTGTTTATGGGCAGGCTCCCTATATGCCTGCCCTCGATTCTACCTGCCTTGTACCCGAATGAAGGTTTCAAGGCAGGGCTCCGTGGCTTAGTTATACTCACGCCACGGAATATATTCAATATCGTTGTCGCCACGCGTGACCACGATCATATTCTCGATTTTGCCCGTATCCTTGTTGGTTCGATAAATCATCGTACGCGTCTCGCCTTCTTCCGGCACAGAGAACAGGAACTTATCCGCAACAAAGGAGGAACCGAGGCCTGTTGCATGCTCTGTAAAGGCAGATCCGCTTTTGCTGGTCAACAGCAGGCCGATTCCATAAGCTGTAGCCGTTTGTGCCCCTTTACCAAAGAGATGCTCCCCTTGACTGGTCGTATGGGTTTGTTCCCAATACTCGTATTTTTTCGTATCCTTGTTGTAATCCACGACGTTACCCTGTTTATCCAGGCTGATGCTGGTCGTTTCACCCTTGTCACTTTTCACTTGATAAGTACCTACAATCGAATCCTCGGTAATCTTCACCGTCTTGCCCGTGTTCGGATCGGTCTGGTAGATTTCGTCCTCATATTGAAGCCGAATAACGTTCATGCTGGCCTGAAGCTGCTTCGCCAGTTTCTCATCACCCATTTCCTCGGCTTTCTTCAACATTTCCTCATAGTTTCTGTAATCCTCGGCGTCCTTCTTATCCCAATCCTCCATATTCCCGGGAGGACCGGACGTTTTGCCTGAGCCATCGCCTTTATGTTTACCGAGGGACGTAAGAGTCTGTGCCGCAGCCAAAGCCACCATAAGAGCCTTGTTCACAACATCTTCATCCGTGGTGCGGAAACGCTCGGCAATTTTCTTGAGTTCCGATTGGATGGACAAAACCAGCTCAAGGACAGACTTCATTGTAGCTTGGGCCGTTGCATAATCGTTATAAAAGCGCTCCCGCTCCATTCCGTCCCAATTGCTGCGCATGACACGGATCTGGCTGTCCAATGTGGACATAAACCCCGACAATTGCTGATGTGCCTGAGCGAATTGCCCACTGACTGTATCCAGTTGCTCCGGTGTTACCTTAATCTGTGTCATCCTGCACGCTCCTCTTCGTCATATTCCTCCTGTATCTCGGCACACCGATAATTATCTTGCAGCCTGATCTGCCTTGATCTCCAGATGCAGCAGCGGAAACGGATTACCTGAACCATCCAACTCGGAACGACCGATTTGTACAAATCCCATTTTTTCATAGAATCGGGCTGCTCCAGCATTCTGCTCATTGACATCCACCTTGAGATGACGGCCTTTGATGTTAAGGGTATGGTTGATCAGAAGACGTCCCAGACCCTGTCCGTGCAGACTGACATCTACAAACAACATTTCAATAAAGTTATCATCCAAACCGATAAAACCGACAGGTTCATTGTCAGCATTCAGCGCTTCCCATATCTCGACTTGCCTTTGCTGCAACACTTCGCTCACTACTTTTTTATAGAACTGAATGTGATGTTCTTCCAAAAACGTGTGTGTTGCCCGGACGGCCCTCTCCCAAATCTCGACCAACTTGTCATGATCCTGTTCACGATATGAAGTGATTAACATGTCCAATGTATTCTCCTTTTCTAGAAAACAATTATGTAAACATCCATGCCTGCGATTGGCCTTGGTTAATACATCAATTTTTATATCATTCTACGCATATTTTACCATGCCCAACACTCAATCTGTACCCATCATTGCCAATCTTGAGTCAACTTACCACTACTTTTAAAAATCCCTTACCAAAAAAATAGAAAGTAAAAGGCAGCCAAAGTCACCTTGGACCGGTGCTTCAGCTGCCTGATATTCGATAAGTTCACTCGGCTTCGTCAAACTAATGCCACTTGGCTACGGCATCATTGCAACATGGCTAATCAATGCTGCAATTGTGCAAGGATTTGCGGGTCCTTGATCTTCTTGTCTTCAGCCAATAACATCACTTTCGATAAAATCTCAGCCGTTCTCGGATCTTCATCCAGGAATGGCAAGAAGATCCTGCCTCGATGCTGACTGTGCACAGGCACAATATGAAGCGCGCCCGTCGCCTGTTTGAACACATTGCCGCTGCCAAGATGAACGGCATACTCGCCCAATTCACCATCAATTCGAGCGTAATTTCCATCGAGGCGTACGTTATCGACCTTCAACAGACGCAGTGACTCATTCACAATCACATGACGCATCTCAATCGTGGTCAAGCTGGCTTCCGGATCTACTCCGCCAACATGCGCAACGCAAACCACCAAATCAATGTCACGCATAACTTCCGAGAAGAAGACCGGCGGTACATCCTTCAACGCCACAGGTTTATACGTTTTCCGATCATAGAACTGTACCGTCTCCAGAGTAGGTGCTTCTGTATCTGCGGGCGAGAACCAGTCTGCCATGGCATAGAGATTGGCAATCAGATTATGCTCATAGCTTACCTTTTGCAGCCCTTCCTCATAGCTGACGGTCCATTGACGTCCTTTAAGCAGAGCAACTGCTTTTTTCGGCTGAATCTGATAACCTGCGTACCGACGGGATACCGTTCCATTAGCCAGCTCATCCTCATTCGGAAGATAGAGTTCACGGAACACCTGCTTGAATGGCTGACGTTCCTGACGGTTAAACAAATCCCGCTGGAATTCACTCCAGCTTCCACTCTGGAACAGATGCAATGGATGCGCAATCAGTAGGCGATCCTGTTCCGTCAAGGCTTGAATCGAGCTTTCTGAATCATCCGAAGCCGGAGTAACCAGCCCGCCGGACGTTACATCGAAACGCCCCAGCTTGTCATCTGCTTGGAACACAAGCGTGCGAACCAGTGGACGAAGAACCGGATTCTGGAACAGACTTGAAACTTCCTCACTCGTAAAGGACGTTCCTGCCGTCATGGAACGCTCCAATTCCTGTCTTGCCCTGCGATACTGATCAACCAAATCTGTTTTTAATTCCTTCAATTCGGCAATGTATCCATCTTTCTTGAACCGGGCAGGTACAGACTTGAGTGTTTTCCCTTTGCTTATGATAAGCAGTTCGGGCTGACCTTCTTCATCAATGACCAATTGGGCTGTCGTAGCCTCATCCAGTTCATGGGGCTCAAAATAGGACTTCATCTCATCCAGCTTGCGAGCTTCCATATCCCACATCAGCCGTGCAACATCGGCATATCCTGCATTACGGGCAAGGTTGCCCAGTGCTATCTGGGATACCAGACCTTCACTGGCACGGCGCTGTGCACCAAACTGTTTGCTCTGCATCAGAAACTTTTGAATGAAATCGTACCGCTCACGCAGGTCCTGTTCCCGTTCTTCTGCAAATGGAATCAGGCTGTAGGTCAACAAATGATCTTTATTGCGCTTATCTTCCACGGACTGACGCATATCTTCAAGTTTCAGCTTCCCAAGTGCCGCATCCGCGAACAACTGTGATCTGCGGTGATTGGCTCCTCCGGAGATATATTTAGCGCAATCGTACAACAGACTGAATCGCTCCTCACCGACGGCTTCATATGCCTCCTCGAACCAGGCGATATCAAATGCCCCTTCGTTAAAGTCCTGAGGTGAAATTGGAGAATAATGCGCCACAATGGTTTCCTTTTCAGCAGTAAACCGTTCATTAATATGGGCATGGAAGTACCAGGCTGCGCTGCGCAGTCCTTCCCACCCGAGATGCTTCGCCACAATCTCCATCCATTGCGGTGCGTACATTGCGGCTTCCAGGAGTTTCTTCTCCTGGATGGGATGCTTCGCCAGCAATTGTCCCAGCAGCACTTCGTCTTCTCCATCACGCGGATGGCAAACCTGGATCAGATGGCTGAACGTTTCTTTACGTGTCGTATTGTCACCATAGCTGTAGATATATCCACGGACAAAGGTATCCTGATCCATGGCAGCAACGAGATGCACCCAATGCTCCATACCTTCAATGCGTTCAAGCTTCATTGCCAGTGTACTTACTTCTGTCGAGAGCTCCCCTCGGGTCAACTCAATCTCCAAAATTCGTTCAACAACTGTTCTTCGCAGTTCTGCCAATACCGGTTTCTCCGTAATCCAGTCGGACCGACTGGATGTCAACTCCCGAATAAACAGGGCACGGGACTCTCCTACAAGCAGCTGCTTGTAGACTTCCTGTGCATCAATGAAGCCCAGTTCGTATGCACGCAGGTAATCGTGCAGAGTGAGGAAGGAGCCTCGGTTACTTTCCTTATTTAATCGGTCGAATTGGCTTAGCGTCTGGAAGTATCGCATGAAACTCTCATCGTCATATACACGATCCCGGACAATATAGAACCATGGGCCAGACAAGAGAGCGAGCATACCCGATTCCTTTTCCATTTGTTCCTCAGGCATCATTTTCATCAGCGCATACAATGTCCGCTCAGCGATTTCAAATGTATCTGACTTACCACTGTCCTCATAAACGGCCTCAATCAGTGTTTTCACCTGATCTGTGTAACGAAGCTCATTGACCATCTTTTTCATGTCCTGGATATACTGAACCGGATAGACCTCTTCGGCAAATTCCTTCCGCCATCCTTCCAGCAGCCAGCGTTTCTCCAATTCACTATATTCGTATATGTTGGAATAGTAACGGTAATAACTATCCAGCTTCTTGTTCAGATCCTCCAAACGAATCACAAACAAAAGTTGCAGCAGTTCTTGACTATCCAGACCACTCATCTGAACATATTCTCCCCATATGTTATGGAGAGGGAACTGCTCCAATAATGTTATATCTTGCCGCTGATCATAAGGAATGTAGACCATGGCACGCAATGTTGCACCTATAAGCAAGGTTTCTTTGTAGCCGGCATAATATTCTGCCTCATATTCATGGTCTCTGTGATCATGTAGCAACGCATCCAACCCTTCAAGAAACTGCTTCGCTTTTTCCAGAGAAAGGGTAAACATGTCCTTCGGCTTGAAGCCGCCGAGATCACGTTCTTCCTGCAGAAGTGGATTTTCCCATGAAGGATCATACAAACCGAATCCATTAGCCGCCGTATACCTGCTGCTCTGCTCTGTAAGCTTGTCCAGCAGCTTCTGCTCCTTGGCTGTTGGTGTCTTGATTAACGCTATGATTGGCTGCATCTGCTCCTGCTGCTCCATGCGTTGTGGATCTGCCGAGATCTCGGTCAACAGTTCCAGCGCACCCAAGCGCTGCAGTTCAGTTTTGGATTGTACAAGTCGTTTCAGGGATACCATCAGCTGATCGGTTGGCTGTAGCAGTAACACCTGAATGGTCTTCTGACGCAACGATCCTGTTTTCAGTTTGAGCAACGCCTCCATTTGCAGCATCTCTTCGAGCGTCAGCGTCAGCAGCTTGGCTTTGAGCAGAGCATTCTCACGGTTGTTCATGCTTTTATCCGACAGACTGTCAAAAATAAACTGTCTTTGTACTTCGTTCTCGGGATGATGGACAAAATGGGACAACAATTCTCCTCGCAAATCCGGGCTTAGCTTGTCTTTGAGCGCAATGACCTCGCCAATCCATTCCGGGTCCATGTCATACGCAGCAAGGTACAGCATTTTTTTCACTACATTATCCGGATCGATCCGATATTGAACAAATTCAAGGACGCCGGATGGTCCACCTGCCCCTCCCTGCGGAATGTAGGCCAGCATTTGTTTGAACAGATCAAAGTCACGCCGACGCACGGCTTTATCTTCAAAAACAGGCAGCGGCCAGACTTGAACACTGCGTTGATTCTCCCCACTTTCAAAGCTCCAGTTAAACATGTACATGGCATCATAATTCTCAATCACCCAATGCAGCAATTCCAGATCCTGTACTTCAAGATACTGACGTGCCATGTTTAAGCGCAGCCCTCTGTTCTGACTGTTGGCAAGTACGTATTGTGCAACAATCTGCTGATATATTTGCCCGTGATCCATGATCTGGATCACTTTTCGCTCCAACTCATTCTCCTCGATGACTGCCGTTGCCCAGAGACTGATAAACAATTGGTTTGCATTGGCGCTTTGCTGCCATTCCTCTCGCACCGCAGGATCAGTCAATGCTTGATGTGCTTGTGTAATTAATTGCGCAGCAACACGCTGATTCGCCGCTTCAATGCCGATGCCTGTCCATACAGCGAGCGCTCTCACCACCGAACTGAACCGAATCAGGTTGTTGTCGATGATTACTTTTAATATGTATATATACGCCTCAAGCGTTCCTTCATCCATCCGTTCCACAATGCTCTGGCGCAAACCCTCCTGCAGTCTGGCTGCTACCAGCAATTCCCCAACCATCTGGTATGCATCCCCCTGATCGCTCATAAAGATACCTTTGATCATTTCAGTGGTCAGCAATGCATTCTGATTGTCGCCATAGATAATATCATGCAGCGCCTGCTTCATATCTCCGGTTTCATGATCCAGTTCATAGGCAATGCAATCCGGTATAACGGCTCTGATCTCATGAAGATAATCAAACTTGTACTCCCGCATGGATACATATTCGTTCAGAGAGAAGCCATGCATCTCCATACGGAACAAGGCAATCATTTTACGAAGAACCTGTCCTATATGCTGTTCGGGATTGGTCGTACGAAATGGTCTGCGCTCATAATGTTTGCTATAAGGAAAATTCGCGGCACGTTCTGCAATGTAACGGAACCGAGCCAGGAAGGATTCACTGACCAGTTGCTCCAATACATCCAATAATGGACGGAACAATGGAGTTTTCGTCTCAGCAGATATACGTTTCAATTGCTGCTCTGCATCCAAATAGGCCTTTTCGTCTTCGCGCAAATAGGTGAATCCAGCCATCTCTGCAACATAGCCCGCGAGTTCCTGCTCCCCACCCTTCAGCGATTTCACTTTTCCCTGCAACTCTTGTTGATACTGTTGAACTTTATCTTCCTGATTCATTCTATTCTCCTCCTCGTCGCTCTCTACCACAGACGCCCGGCAAGCATTGTAAAGCGGATAAATACCACGTTATCGTCTTCCTGTATAATCAACGGCTCATCCAGTGCCTGCAACTCTTCATCATTGAGAAACACTTTAAATAACCCATCTTCATATGCGGTTACAGCTGTATTCATGGCGCCTTCTACATCGGGAACCCCTTCGTTATATATCGTGCCAAAGCCTACTTTTCCTGCTGCTCCCTGCTCTTGAATGTCCTCAGGCATCAGGTATGCAAGCCATTCCGCTTCATTTTTCTTGTCCTGAAGAGCCTTGAGCTGCTGAGCCACCATGTTCTGAATAAGCTTTCTCAGCGTATCGGTTGTTTCCGGAAGTTCGGCAGCTTGTTTGGCAAGTGCCGGCTTGCGTTTACCCAAACTATTCACCGTAATCCATACGTTCACTGCTTTACCTCCTATGTATAGCTTTATGTTAGAAGAAGCCTCTATCAGCCCTTATATCTATATCACCATGGAAAATGGACCAAACTTAAGCTTCGACCTATTTCGTTATTCATTCAAATATGCGTACATATGTGCCCCTATCAAATATCATAACGAATATTCCAGCCATATTCATGGGCCAATCCTCATGTTTACGTGGAACCTCGGAACTATTGCATTTCTACGTTCTCTACGCAAAAAAAAGCCGCACAGTCTCATATAAATATGGGACTGCCCAGCCGTTTAAGTTCTTCATCATACACTCATCGTGTGTTCAACTCGTTTTACTCACTTGGCTAATCGTAAAGGATGAATGGTTACTGCGACCGTCTTGAATCCTGGCATACGGCAATATGGATCCAATTCGGGTCTTGTGGCACGATTCACATTCTGAACACCGCCCCAGTGCATCGGCACGAACAAAGTATCTTCCCGAATATATTCTTTGACTCGCGCACGAACGGTGAATCTCCCATAGATGGATTGTATCTCTACCCATTCACCATCCTGTACACGATTACGGGCAGCGGTAGCTGGATGAAGTTCAACGAAGTTCTCCAATTCACGGGCTGCAAGTGCTGCACTACGATGTGTCTGAACGCCTGTCAGGTAATGAGGAAGCACACGTCCATTGGTGAGAATCAAGGGGAATTCTGGGGATACTTCATTCCAGCCCGGGCTTAACTCGGCTGTAAATACTGCTTTGCCATCCGGGTGGGCAAATCGTTCACTAAATAGCAACCCCGTGCCTTGCTCCTCCGGAGCAGGACAAGGCCAATATACACCTTTCTCATTACGCAGACGCTCATAGGTAATACCATAATAATCCGCAATTCCCCCGCGACTTGCTACCCTAAGCTCATTAAATATATCCTCAGCACAATCATATTGAAAGTAAGTGCCTTTGCCCAATTCTGCAGCAATTCGGCACAAAACATCCCAATCATGAAGCGTTTCTCCAGGGGAAGGCCGACCTTGTTCGCGTAACAGGACACGTCCTTCGAGATTGGTCAGTGTACCTTCATTCTCCAGATAGGACGTGACCGGGAGAACCAGATCGGCCAATCGGGCTGTTTCGGACAGAAACATGTCTGCCACAACCAGGAAGTCCAGTTTCCGTAGTGCCTCCTCCACCAAACGCACATTGGGATTGGATACCACCGGATTTGAACCCATCACAAGCAGCGCCCGAATATCCTGATCATGCACACGCTCCATCATCTCGTAGGCCGAAACCCCTTTTCCCGGTATACTCGCCGGGTCCACTCCCCAGACTGAAGCCACATAGGCACGATCTGTTTCATTTTCGATGGAGCGATAGCCAGGCAGCTGGTCGGCCTTTTGCCCATGCTCCCGCCCGCCTTGCCCATTCCCCTGACCTGTGATGGCTCCGTATCCGCAGCCTGGTCTTCCAATTTTCCCAGTCGCCAGAACCAAATTCAGGAAATGTCTGACTGCCAAATGTCCGTCCGTTTGCTGCTCTACCCCACGCGCCGTCATGATCATTCCTGTGTCTGCCTTACCGTATACCATTGCTGCCTGAAGAATCCGAGCCAGATCAACCCCACATGCCGCTGCGGCCTGCTCCAGTTGTAAATCTGCCAAACCGTGCTGCAATTGTTCGTATCCAAGCGTTCTTTCTTCTATAAAATGAGAGTCAACCAGCTGCATATCCATTATTACTTTAAGCATGATATCCGCCAGCAGAGCATCCATTCCGGGCTTCACCTGCAAATGAAGATCGGCCATTGCCGCGGTCGCCGTTCTGCGAGGATCAATAACGATAATATATGCGCCGTTCTCCTTTGCCTGATTGAAGTACGGCAGCAGAGTTGGTTGGCACTCCGCAATGTTGGTGCCTGCCAGTATAATGCAGCTCGCCTTGGGAATATCAGATAGACGGAACGTCAGTCCACGGTCCATGCCGAATACTTTGCTCCCGGCAGAAGCCGCAGCTGACATGCAAAAGCGACCATTATAGTCAATGTGCTTCGTACCTAATGCAACCCTTGCGAATTTGCCTAGAAGATAGGCTGTTTCATTTGTCAAAGAGCCGCCTCCGTATACCCCAACCGTATCAGCCCCATAGTCCTCTTTTATACTCAGAAATTGCTCTGTGATATATTGGATGGCCTCCTCCCAGGAACACGTCTCAAGTTCGCCATGGCGACGGATTAACGGGTGCAGCAAGCGTTGCCCACTGAGCGCATGCTGGTGTGCATTCATGCCCTTAACACACAATCTGCCCTGGGAGGTTTCATTCGGAACGCCCTGAACCGCATACTCCCCACGACGCTGTCCCTTAACAGGTGCAACAAGTTCTTCAACTGTCATTTTGCATTGCACACTGCAATACGGACATTGGGTCTCCTTTACATGAAGCCTTGAAGCTGTCTGTTCTGAATTCACAGATAATCCCATTTCCCCATCCCTGCCTTTCAGCTATGATACCAATCGCGAGTTCCTTCTGAAACTGATCATCCAAAAGCGTTTCCCGAATGGACATAAATCCTAAACGCTCCGCCCATGCCCATAACGGTTCATCATACCAGGCGGTTTGACGATACCACTGAAGACATGCAGATGCGAGCATGGCCGCTTGCAGCTCCGTTTCTGCAACCCCGAGCAATCTGCCTTCCTTGACTGGATGCTCCGCATGCCCGCCTGCGTAAATTTCCCACCCTGCTGGGGAAGCCAGCAGGCCAATGTCCTGAACCAGTGCACTCACCCATGAACCAGGCCGAGGTGCAATACCTACGTTCACAGGGGATGGCATATGCGCATCTGTCCAGCTCGCACGAAGTTTCGCCGCCAAGCCTCCCGCATCTAGGGTATAGGATGAAATAGGAATACCCTCATCCCAGCGGATCTGAACTTCATGTTTACGCTCAATTCCTTCCTCCATTGACTGCGGCCGCATACTTTCCCGCTCAGCAGCCGGATGTTCATCAATTATCGTCACCCGCTCATTCATCGTTGAAGTGGATACTTGCATGTAATACTGGATCGACGGGCGACATACCGCGCATCCACGCTCCGAACCCCAGCCCAGCTTCTGCATGATGATGGTTAAGTTCGTTTGCCTCGTTAACACCGATGCATGCTGCTGCTGAGGGTCCTCTGCATCCACGCCATCTTCACGTGATACAAGAATGTGATCCAACCTTTCCTTTAGTTCCGCGTGCCCCAGCGTTGTACAGCTACATACCGGCATTTGAGTTACCTTGTCCGGCTTATCCATCGCTTCCACACCACCGTTATTCTTCAACTGATGCGTATGCTTCACCAGAGCAGCAACCATAGGGCGACATCCACCACATGAACCTGAAGCCTTCGTATGCTCCCTAACCTGATCTGCCGTTTCCAGAGCCTGGTCCCGAATTGCCTTCATAATGGCGGCTTTGCTTACATTGTTGCAGGCACACACCGTTTCCAGTTCCGGTAGTGCAGCGGCAGCGATCTCGGCAGGGTCCGGGGAACCTTCACGGGGTGCCAGTTCCACCACATCCGCACCTCGCTGCACCAGTCCCAGCAGTGCTGTCCCCTCAGCCGTATCACCGAACAAGATGGCTCCGCGTACCTTGCCTGCCTGCATCAGCACTTTTTTGTAAGTGCCGCGAATCCCGTCCAGCGTTTGTATAGCAGTCTGCAAGCCATCACCATTGATCTCACCCGCTGAGAAAACATCAACACCCGATACCTTCAGCTGAGAGTATGGAACAGACCCTTTGTATTCAGGCGTTTCCTGTCCGCAAAGCATCCGCGCAAGTACTTTTCCCTGTTCGTATAAAGGAGCCACCAGACCATAACTAATCCCTCGATGTTCAGCGCATTCCCCAACCGCGTATATATCCGGTACACTCGTGCGCATATAATCATCAACCACGATCGCTCGATTCGTAGCAATTCCACTGCGCCAAGCCAGATCCACATTCGGGCGAATGCCCACAGCCACAACAACAACCTGAGCCTCAAGCTTTGAACCATCGGTAAAAAGGAGACCTTGAACCTGCGAACGACCGATAATTTTCTGAGTATTTTTCGCCAAAAGAAAGGTCATCCCCTGAGCCTCAAGCTCCTGCTGAAGCATCGAGGCAGCCTTCAAATCCAGCTGTCGGTTCATTATATAAGGTGCGTTGTGCACTACCACCGCTTCCATGCCCAGATGCAGCAATCCACGTGCAGCCTCCAACCCAAGCAATCCCCCGCCAATTACCGCTGCCTTATGATACTCCTTCGAATAATCCGACATGCGCGTACAATCATCGATCGTGCGAAAGGACATCACCCTCTCTTTATCGATCCCGGGAATCGGTGGAATATAAGGAGAAGAACCGGTGGCCAGAATCAGGATGTCATATACTTCCCTTAAGCCAGATTCAGTCTCTACATATTTCGCGTGGGTATTGATCCTGTTGACCGTCTCTCCTGTCCGTAGCCGAATGCCATGGTCGTTATACCAGGTCCAATCATTAATAATGATATCCTGTAACGAATGCTCACCTTGCAATACTTTGGATAACATTATCCGATTGTAGTTGGGGCGGGGTTCATTACCGTAAATAACAATCTCATATGTATCAGGCCCCAGTGCAATAATCTCTTCCACACACTTCACACCAGCCATGCCATTCCCGATAACGACCAGTTTCATTTTGCTCATCGGTTATCCCCCTCTAACGGCCACATATGCCTGTAAATAAACAGAAAAATCCCTTCTCCACATATCGGAAAAGGGCACCGTTGCCTCCGGAATCCACACGCCATTGTGTAGATTCATAATAGATTTAGATTAAGGTAATTTTAGTTGTATGTCAATAAAATTAACATCATTATGATGGTAATCATAAATAATTAAAATAATTTAAGACTTGTGTAAATTTTGTTGACATATTCAATTTCTCTTTTTATAATTTGAATCAAAATCACAGTGCTGTGATCAATTCAGGTGCGGGAACACAATGACGTGTTCCGCCTGTCGGCAACGGGGCCGCAAATCGTTCTTATCAGGACGAATTGCGGCCTTTTTCTGCCTGAACATGCACATAGACAAGTCTCGAAGATCTCAATTGGATGAGGAGCGATGATGAATGATGGAGAGCAAAAGTTTTTGGAAGAGCGGGCATAAGCCTACCCTTTTCGGGGCGTTTATGTATTTTGACATCAGCTTTATGATTTGGGGCATGCTTGGGCCACTTGCAGTTGTAATAGCCTTGGATTATCCAATGACACCGCTGGAAAAGGCCAATCTTGTGGCACTGCCTATACTTGGTGGTTCGATTTTGCGACTCGTGCTTGGCTTCATGTCCGATTATATCGGTCCGAAACTGACCGCGCAGATCGGGATGCTCGTCACCCTTGTTCCCTTGTTGTTAGGATGGCTGTGGGTTGACTCTCTGAGCCAACTCTATGTAGTAGCTCTTCTACTCGGTGTAGCCGGTGCCTCCTTTGCCGCTGCTTTGCCTTTGGCAGGGCAATGGTATCCCAAAGAGCATCAGGGTTTGGCCATGGGCATTGCCGGAGCGGGGAATAGCGGAACGGTGCTCGCGACGTTGTTTGCCAATCGTTTGGCGACCCATTTTGGCAGCTGGGAAGTCGTATTCGGACTTGCTATTATACCAATCGCCATCGTATTTGTTCTTTTCTCTTTCTTTGCCCGAAATAGTCCCAACCGGCCTGAGCCTAAAAAATGGTCTCAATATGGAAGCTTGCTGAAACAAAAGGATGCTTGGGTATTCTGCGCCTTCTATTGTGTAACCTTTGGCGGGTTCGTCGGGCTATGCAACTATCTGACCATCTTCTTCAATACCCAGTATGGCCTTTCTCCGGTTCATGCCGCGGACATTACCACGTTCTGTGTAATCGCTGGCAGTTTCTTTAGGCCTGTCGGAGGTTACCTGGCTGACAAAATTGGTGGAACACGCATGCTAACCTTCCTGTATACAGGAGCATGTATCATGCTGATTGGCGTGTCCTTCATGCCACCTCTTCCCGTTGTCGTCGTCATGTTGTTCCTCGGCATGATGTGTCTTGGTGCGGGGAACGGCTCCGTGTTCCAACTGGTTCCCCAACGTTTCGGCAACGAGATTGGTCTGATGACAGGTATTGTGGGTGCCGCTGGCGGATTGGGCGGATATGCATTGCCGCTCATTCTCGGTCAACTGTACAGTTCCTACCAATCCTATACACCCGGCTTTGTCATTCTTAGTCTGATTGCGGCTGCATCCATGTTCCTCGTTCTAATCATGCAATCGCGTTGGCGTGTCAGCTGGCTGCAAAAAAGCAGTAAAGGGATCACTGAATCTCCATCCCTATCATCCTAATTATCAAAGCCACGCCGAAAGGGGCTGTCCAATAAGTCATGAGTATGAGCATGACGATGGACGCCCCTTTTTAGCGTTATTTTGATCTAATGAACCTGATACGCGTGATGTGCTCTGTTCAGGATGAATATTTTTGCAAAATAATGACCGCATTATGGCCACCGAAGCCAAATGAGTTGGACATGCCAATCTTCAGGTCAGCTTCTCTTGCAACGTTGGGTACATAATCGAGATCACATTCCGGATCACCATGCTCTTGATTGATTGTCGGTGGAATGATACCGGTACGCAAGCTTTGAATGAGTGATATCGCTTCCGCCCCACCAGCCGCACCCAGCATATGTCCGGTCATCGATTTGTTTGCTGTTACCGGAATATGATAGGCTTCCGCACCAAAGAGCTGCTTAATTGCTCGGGTCTCGGACAGATCACCCGCTTCGGTACTCGTTGCATGAGCATTAATGACATCAATCTCATGCGGCTGAAGCTGTCCATCCGCAAGAGCGGCTTTCATAGCCAAGTATGCACCACGCCCTTCCGGATGCGTCGCTACCATATGATACGCGTCTGAACTGGCACCATAACCTACGATCTCTGCAAGGATGTTTGCACCTCTCGCATGGGCGTGGGATAAGGACTCCACAACCAAGACCCCGGCACCCTCAGCCATGACAAAACCATCTCTGCCTGCATCAAATGGTCGACTCGCTCCTTCGTACGCTTCGTTTCGTGTAGATAGCGCCGTCGCATTGCCGAAGCTTGCCAGTGATACTTCGGTGACAGCTGCCTCCGTCCCTCCAGCAAAAATCACGTCTGCTCCTCCGTGACGGATCAGCCGGAAAGCCTCACCTATCGCGGTGTTGCCGATCGAACAGGCTGTCACTGGCGAGAGAGTAGGTCCCCAACAGCCAAATCTCATGCTCACCATAGCCGCCGCCATATTGGATATCATCATGGGTACCAGTGTTGGACTGACTCTTGCAGGCCCACGTTCAGACAGGAGTTTGCCTTGTTCCATCAGGGTCTGGATTCCGCCGATGCCGGAACCGATATACACGCCAACGCGCTCCCTGTCCACATGATCCATCTCGAGACCGGAGTCAGATAAAGCCTGATCTGCTGCCGCAACAGCAAATTGCACGAACCGGTCCATACGCCGTACTTCCTTCCGTCCAAACCGTTCTTCTCCGTCAAAATCACGGACCACCCCTGCTATCTTCGTTTTATAGGACGTTGTATCAAACGCATCGATTGGCGAAACTCCTGATTTGCCTTGCACCAATCCATTCCAAAATGGTTGCACATCATTCCCCAAAGGAGAGATAATCCCCATTCCTGTAATAACAACACGCTCCATAATGCATCCTCCTTTAGTGCTCTTTCCATACTTGTTTAGTTAAGTTATGCACTTATATTGCCATTCGTATTATCCTATTACAAGTTGTCAATTATAATAGTATAATGACTACCATGATAAACTCAGGAACGAAGGTGATGGAATGAACCATGATGTCAGGCTGCAGGCACTGTCCGCTTTTCTGAAAAACCAGCGCTCCAAAATCTCGCCAGAATCTGTCGGATTACCCGCGGGCTCCCGGCGAAGAACGCCTGGATTAAGAAGAGAAGAAGTATCCCAATTGGCAGGTGTGAGCACAACATGGTACACCTGGCTTGAACAGGGTCGAGATATTCAGGTATCTCATTCCGTGTTGGATAACATCGCCTCAGCTCTCAGGCTGACAGCGGATGAACGGAAGTATTTATTTTCCCTTGGTCTGGATTACCATTCGGAACTTCATATCCTGGATGAGAAGCCACTCCAAATTCATCCCTCTTTGCAAAAAATATTGCAGGAACTTCGTAATTGTCCCACAATCATCTCAGACCGACGCTGCCACATTGTTGGCTGGAATGACGCAGCGCGGCATGTGTTTATGGACTTTGAACAGATTCCGGCTGAACAGCGGAACATGATCAGCTTGTTGTTTGAACGAAAAGAATTTCGGAGACTGGCCGTGAATTGGGAGGATTTTGTCAGCGGATTTCTGGCTATTTTCCGTGCTTATTATGGTCAATATGTCGATGATGAATGGTACAACTTGTTTTTGGATGACATGATGGACAGATATCCTGATTTTCAACCCCTTTGGAAACAAAGCAGTGTTAGCAGCGCCCCGGACGTGTTGATTGAATTCAGACATTCCAGAGCTGGCAAAATGCTTTTTGATCTTACCTCACTCCAGGTTCAGGGAAATGCCGATTTGCGGTGCAGCATCTACACACCTGCAACGGACACGGCTACCGAGCGTAAATTGATCCGCCTCATGGAGCCAAAGGTTGAACCTGACTCTGACAAAAGCTGATGCTAGTCTTCTCCTTTACTCCGTAATACAAGTTAACAAAAAAAGACCCAGGCAATGAGGCCTGGGTCTTCATGTTTGTCTTGAAACCTATCTGTACAATCATTTCAGTAGCAGATTAACGGATGTTATTTAAAAGCCGGGATTGCAATATCTGCATACTTCTCTTCAAAGAAGGATTTCACTTCTGGACCCGCCATACGCTTCGCCAGCTTCTGAATGGCTTCCGAATCCTTGTTATCTTCACGGGCAACCAAGGTAATGGCAAAATGGGAATCATCCTTCTCGGTGAACAGCGCATCCTTCTTCGGTGTAAGCCCCAGCGGACTCGCGTAGGCCGGAGTCATAGCAACCAGATCGGCATCATCCAACATGCGGGCCAGCATCAACAGATCCACTTCTTCGAACTTGAAGTTTTTCGTGTTCTCCGTGATGTCTGCTTGTGTTGCATTGAATCCCACGCCTTCTTTCAGCTTGATCAATCCGTTCTGTTCCATCATGACCAGCGAGCGTCCAATGTTGGACGGATCGTTGGCAATCGCTACCGTTGCACCTTCAGGCAATTCTTCAATGGATTTATACTTCTTGGAATATGCTCCGTAGATGGCATTGTAGATCGGCTGCACAGCCACCAGATTCGCGTTATTTGCTTCATTGTACTGATTCATGTAAGGTACGTGCTGGAAGAAGTTTGCGTCTACTTCTTTGTTCGCGAGTGCAGTATTCGGTTGAACGTTATCGGAAAGTACAACAACTTCCAGATTAACGCCATCTTCTTTCAGCAATGGCTTCACAATATCCAGCACATCCGTCATTGGCGGAATCAAAGTAGCTACTTTTAACGTCACTTCTTGTCCGGCTTGAGTACCTTCCTTATTACCTTCCGCCGCAGGTGTTTCTTCTTTTTTGCCGCATCCGGCTGCCACCAGCGTCACTGCCAGCAGCATGAGCATTAATTTTGCTTTCATCTGATATAAACCCCTTCATCATGTAATCTGTATTGTTCATGCTGTAATTCAATCTTTCTGCACTGCTTGTCCTTCTTCAGGATCTGCGATCGAGCCAGCGAGACAGTCTGCTGCCAGTAAATTGGATCATCTGTACCAGGATAATCATAATGATAATCGTAAATACCATAATCTCCGTCTCAAATCGCTGATAACCGTAACGAATCGCAAAATCACCAACCCCGCCACCACCGACAATCCCCATGACCGTAGAGTAAGAGATAAAGCTGATGGTTGCCGTTGTTAAGCCGAGTACAAGACTTGAGCGAGCCTCCACATACAGGAATTTCACCACAAGCTGTATGGTCGATGCACCCATGGAAGAAGCTGCTTCAACCACCCCTTTCGGGACATCAAGCAATGCCTGTTCTACCAGTCTGGCGTAATAAGCAATGGCGATGACCGAGAGCGGTACGGTTGCCGCGAGCGTCCCGATGGATGTTCCAACGATCAGACGTGTGAACGGAATCATAAATACGACTAGCAGTAGAAACGGGAAGGAACGAATGATGTTGACCAGACTTCCCAGAATTGTGAACAGAGGTCGATTCTGATAACGTTGGCCTCTTCTGAACAGATACAACAGTGTACCCAGAGGCAACCCGATTAACACGGCTGCCGTGATGGAGATTCCCACCATGACAAACGTCTCTCCGATCGCCTGCCAAATTTCATGCTGATACTTCACAACGGACTCAGGTATCATCGTTATGGTCCTCCTGACCGCCATGAAGAGAGGTATTTCGTCCGCTCATGGATACATCTTCGCCCATCAACAAGGATGTTAGAAGATCAGGCTTCGGTGCCGGTATGCTGCGTACTTCCGCTTCCGACAGCGTTTTGATGATCCGCCCCTCTTTCATCACCGAAATCCGGTCGCATAGCTTTCGGGCAACCTCCATCTCATGTGTAACGAGTACGATAGTTACCCCCAGCGTTTCATTGACATGACGCAGCACATCCAGAATTCCACTTGTGGTCTGCGGATCAAGCGAAGATGTTGGTTCATCACAGAGCAGCACATCCGGGCGGCTGGCAAGTGCTCTGGCGATGGCAACACGCTGCTTTTGCCCTCCGCTTAACTGTGCAGGATACTGGTTGGCCTTATCTTCAAGTCCGACAAATCTCAACACCTCAAGTCCTCTTGCAACCCGCTCTGTCCGGGAGACGCCCGCAAGTTCCAGAGGCATGCAGACATTGCCACTTACGGTCCGATTGCTGACCAGATTGAAATGCTGAAAAATCATGCCAATGGACCTGCGTGCCTGACGCAGACTATTCTCACTCATCCGGGTCAGGTGCTGCCCATTCACAATAACTTCGCCGTCATCCGGCTTCTCCAATCCATTGAGCATGCGCAGAAGTGTGGATTTCCCTGCACCACTGGAGCCGATAATGCCGTGGATCTCTCCCTGGCCTACTTCCAGGGAAACCGAGCTTAGCGCCTCGAATCCCTGATCTTCACGGGACCCACGCTCGTTATAACGCTTGCTTACCCCGTATAATGAAATCATGGGAGATTCCTCCTGCGATTGATCGTACATGGTCCTTCAAGAACACATGAAGAAAGCCCGCACAGCCGATAACCGGAGCGCGAGCAATCCTGTTTATTTATAATAAATCATCATTCGACATGAAACAAGCTTTAACGTGAGATATCTGTGTGCAAATCATTTGCATCATATATACTAAACCGTCCGTTGGATGACCCGATATATACGTCATTTCCAAGCCGGTTCATGGTTCCATTCTTCGCATCCCGATCACGATGCTCCGGGTTCCCCATTACAACGTCATGCACACGGCCAATCAAGGTACCGTTATTTTTATCCATGATCAGGAGATCCTCACCCATCGGCAGCAAAAGCTGATCTTCAATCACCACGTAACTCCCCTGGTTGGTAGGGTATCGAAGTGCCAAAATCGTGTTTTGTGTATTCCAACGTGTCTCTCCTGTGTCATATGCAAGGGCTGCCGGATAACCGTTTTTGATTACATATAATTGATTGTCCTCCACAAATCCTCGTTCGATCTTGCCCTTTTGCGTCCAACGTTGTGTGCCGCTCTTGGCATCGTACAGAGTGGTAGTGAAATCTGCGTAATCGCCGTATACATCCCCTTTCTTGTTATCACGAATCAGCAGCTTGCCATCACTCAGCACCTCAATTTGCTGTCCATTCCTTGCAGGGAATTGTGCGAGCTTCTTGCCGGTGTTCAGATCAAGCAGCACCCACTGATCCCTCAGCAACATCCAGCGTTCTGACTGAGTTGACGCAAACGGATCAAGACGGTATATTCCATCAAAGTATGGATTGTTCTCAGGATGATCCACAGTCGGTTTACCAACCTTGATGCTCCATACGGTTCGGCCAGACAGAGGGTCCGCTGCGACCAGTTGGTTTTTCTCCCAATACATCACATAAGGGTCATCTGAACCTTTGTTTAACAGTTGATATCCTGTACTAAGCTTTTTTGTCCATAATGTTTTTCCATTTGTACTGTCCAACACCGTTAACCAGCTATTACTTGAGCCTTCGACAACTGGACTACTGACAACAACTACATTCTTTGCGGCAGTGATGCCATTCAATCTGATTTTTTGCTTGGGAGCATACTCCCATACGACATCGCCGCTCTTCAATTGGAGGTGGCGTATGCGATCTACGTATTCTTTTTTGTTAGGGTCATAACTTGTATAGATCGTCACAGCATCACGGTTTGTATCTATATATGCTTGAAGCGCACCATATCCTGAATTGATCTGCCATAGTTTCTGACCTGTATGACGATTAAGGGCGTATATGGAACCTTCGTAATAACCCCCACTAAATCCACCGTCATCCCCTTTCATCAGTAGCACATCATCCGTCGCTGCTTGCAAAAAGGTATAGTTGATATCCCCTTGATTGGTCCATATTGGTTTCCAAGGTAAGGTGGAAGGCTGCGTTGTGCCATAGATTTTAGTCGTGAACTGATATTCATCTGAACGACTGAAGCTCCAATCGGTCACCACATTGTTCCGATCATCTTGCAGTATATTCCAGCGTGTTCTGGCAAGTTTGCCGTTCTTATTGAATGTCACCAAAAATTGGGCGTCTGCTCGCTCATATCGCCAGGTCTGTCCAATACTCATCTTATAACCGGTGTCATTTAAATTGGCCGAATTCTCTTTCCAATCCGGTTCACCGAGCCATTGTTTGACTTGTTTGGAGGTTGTTTTTTTGTTCAGCATGATATCCGTCAAATGGCGTACAGCCAAAGTGGACTGCGATGCATCCTGTTGAAACCAACCATCCGCTACAATGGCTTGCTGCTCTACAGCCTGTGCTTTAACCCACAGCAATGCAGGACGATAGGTGAATGATTCCTTATTCCAGACGCGCGGGGCAATCGACAAACCGTACCAATCCTTCGTCGCTGCAACAATCAACGCCTGGTCTGTGAGCGTTGGACTTGGAGACCAACTTGTCGAGCTTCCCGGAGCCAGATACAGCTTACTCCCAGGACGAAGACTGAACGTCTGGGGAGTTACAGTCATCAGGCTTCGGCTTTCCCTGGATGCATACCAGCCGGGAATCCAGAATTGTTCTCCTCTGTTGTAATCCTGGAATTGGATCCATTCCCCGCGAATGGCTTGTACTTTGATTTTCTCATTGCTGGAAGTGTAGTACTGTATTCCCATCATATCAACGGGTACTTTGTTACCTATAACTTGGGTGTACAGGGGTATACCTGCCTCCAAATTCAAGGTTTCACCCGGTTTATAAGTCGTTTTTGCTTGCGCAGATAAAGATTGAGTTGTCGAACCGGAGCCCTGTCCTGCCTGTGTTTCCGTATTCATATCCAGCAGCATGAACCCCGTAACCAGCACGGCCGCTATTCCAGTTACACTGATCCATAGGTACCCCGTCTTTTGCCACTTCGCCCCTGTCTTCACACTCGTTCACCTCATCTATTTGAAGTTATTTCCATTAAAGACGTTTTGAACAAGGAAAAGTTACTGTTACTCCCAAATATATTTACAGGGTACAAAATAAGTACAGGTCTCACCTTACATCCACTAGCGTTGAATGATAAGGGAATGTGTTTCCCAATATATAAGCAGTGGTTAACATGATGATAAAATACCCCATAAACCATACATCCACTCGGGAATACCCGATTTGAACATAATAGGTCCGGCTCCCGCCTTCCTTGAATCCTTTTGCTTCCATCGCCACCGCCATACGCTGCGCACGGCGAATACTCTGTGCAAGTAGTGGAATAGCATATCGTTTCAGTGTGCCGTATACATTCCATCGGGAGCCACGCTGCCTCGTTCCCCGAATGCGGATGGCATACCGCAGCGTCTGGAATTCATCCAGCAAAATCGGAATCATGCGCATCGCCGCCAGAAAGCTATAAGCATACTTGGGTGGGAGCCTCCACTGCTGCATGAGGGAATAAAAGAGACGCACAGGTTTGGTCGTCAGGCCGAACAACAATCCAGCTGCCGCCATACTTAGGGAACGAAATCCCAGGTGCAACCCGCGATAGAAGCTCTCTTCGGTAATATGAATCAATCCCCACTGAAACCAAGTGGTCTCGCCTTTACCAAACATGATCATACCTGTGGAAGTTGATATAAATACCAAAATGAACGGAGACGCATACAGCAATAATCTAGGCCATGGGTGACCCGTCCAGCCCAGCAGTAAAAGCATGACAACTGCCACATTAACCATTACATTCAGGTTGTGAACAAGGATGACGAAGACAAACAGCAATGTCAGGAAAATCATTTTCAAGCCCGGATTCACCGCGTGAAGCCAGGTCTCACGATGAGGAAACGAGAGCTGCATCCGTTAACCTCCCCTCATCCACCGTCCAGATTCGGTTGCAATAACGTTTTACGATTTCATGATCATGCGTAACCATCACGATGGCTGTCCCTTCACGCCGCAACCGCTCCAGCTGTGATAACATGGCAAAGGTATTGCGCGCATCCTGTCCAAAGGTAGGTTCATCCAGTAACAAAATACGCTGTTCCCGTACCAGCGCTGATGCTACACTCAGCCGTCGTTTCTGTCCCATCGACAATTGGTATGGATGCCGCGCCGACAGGTCTGTCAATCCGAATTGCTCCAGCATATGATCGGTTCGGGTACCTCTTTCTTCGGCAGATAACTTGCCGCTCAGCAAGGAAAAGCCCACTTCATCCCGGACTGTATTGGTCACGAATTGGAATTCAGGATTCTGGAATACAAAGGCAATCCGATCTGCAAGCTGCTCGGTTTTTCCGGCCGATTGTCCTTCCACAACATAATGACCTGTCGTTTTTAGAATATTCATCATGGACAGTAATAATGAACTTTTACCTGCCCCGTTAGCCCCGACAATCCCCACCCAATCTCCGTGCCATACCTTGACCTGCTCCACCTGAATGAACGGTGTTTTTCCGCGCCATCCGGTGAATTGCTGTATTTCCAGGGCTGGTTGGGACAGCGCAGAAGCTCGCCCCTCCTTGTTATCCATACTTTCACGTTCAGTAGCCCCATAACGAATAAAATCTCCTGTGACCAACGTCTGTGCTTTCGTCTGCCCTCGTTCTTCCCAGACCCCTGGATACCAGATTCCGTATTTCCTGAGCATATCCCGCTCATCTGTAAACACCTGATCCGCCGGGCCATCTGCCACAATCTTTCCTTCAGGCGACAATACGATGATGCGGTCTACCCACTCGACAATCTCATTAATTTTATGTTCCACGATGATGAGTGTTTTGTCCTGTGCAATCTGTTTCACCGTTTCCCACACCTGAGAGGTTCCTTCATCATCCAGCAGTGCGGTTGGTTCATCCAAAAAGAGTACGTCTGGCTGCATGGCCAGAATCGAAGCCATCGCAAGACGCTGCTTCATCCCCTGTGACATCGATTGAATGAGTGTTCGATTATGTTCAAAGCATAGCCCCACCTGTTCCAGGTATTGATGGATAAGGGCAGGCATCTGCTCGCGTGGAATATTCCGATTCTCCAGTACAAAAGCAATCTCTTCATCCGTATATGACATACAGAACTGGGTATCCGGATCTTGAAAAACAATACCGGGATGTTCAGGCACCTGAATGTCATCACATTTCATCGGAATCTCCACAGATCGCGGAATCAGACCGCTCAGAATTTGCAGCAAGGTTGATTTGCCAGAGCCGCTTGGTCCAAGCAACAACACTTTCTCCCCTTGACGCACAGAGAGAGACAAGCCTTGAAACACCAAGGCCTTCTCTCCCGGGAACTTGCATCTTAGATTCGTAACACCTACCGCTTGCACATTCTCCACTTCATTCATCTAGTCCAGCGCCTCATAATCCTGCTTCGACACTGGTCTAAGGGATCGTGTTACACCTGTAAGCTCCAGCGCTTTGGCGAGATAATAGGCGAATACTCCCGCAATCAGAATACTGCCAATGAAGCGGAAACCGATAAACAGCGTGTAGTTCCAAGCCGAGAGGGAATCAATGTACCCATACTGATAATCCAGTACAAGCGAAGCCGCCGCTGCACCAATAGCCGCAAGGCTGGTGACGAACAGATTGCTTTTCCGATACAGAAATGCGGCGAAGAAGATCTCTGCACCCAGCCCTTGCAACAACCCATACACCAGTGTCGACATGCCCCACTCACTTCCGAGAAAAGCACTCACCGTGGATGCCGCAACTTCAGCCAGAATGGCTACACCCGGCTTGCGAATGATTACAAAGGCAAAGGTTCCCGCCATGAACCACATGCCGTAAATCATCTGCTCCGCATGAACACCGAATGGCTTCATCAGATCATATGTAGGTCCCCATATTTTGTAGATCACCCCGAAGACCACCGCAATCACAATCGTTACCAAAATATCGGTTAACTTCAATCTGTTGCTTCCTACTGCTGTTGACATGTTCTCTACTTCCTTCCTCTGTTGCCCTTGATTTATAAAATAATAAAATAAGCAAAAAAGCCTCCCCGGTTCCCAGGCAGGCCATACGCACAGTTTACAATTCTCACGATGCTGCGGATTAGGCAGTTATAGAGAAAGAAGAAAACAAACGACACCATCCCCGTCACATCAGAAAAATCCCGTTGCATCCAAGAAACGCTGACATTTATGTTCTATCCTCTATCGCTTACCATTGCATATCGCAAATTCATGTTCTCTACGCTGGCATTACCCAGATCAGATATACGGTCAGCAGCACAAGGCCGCTCTCTCAGCCCAACTTCATTGAGCTCCCGGTTCACTTATTTCATTACTTCTACTGTACAACACATGGGTATTTGTGACAATCCCGATAAGGAAAAATCAGTTTAACCTAGAAGAAAGCGTAATTAACTATATGTTCAATTCGTGTGTGATATGCCTCTTCTTCAAGAAATAACGCAAACAAGGGATGTCCCCCGTCATATTCATGACTAATGGGACAGCCCTTTAATTGGTATGCTTCATATCGTTATAGGAAAATTATTGCGACCCGGTAAGCTCTGTTTTAATATTGTGTATTCCCGGATTGACTTGTTTTGCCCGATGCAAAGCCTTTAAACAAGGTCGGTACTTTGGAGTAACGCGTATTTGTAATTTTCCCTTGCGATGTACTGCTGTCCGTACGCATAATAGAATCTTTAACATTGGAAATGTCCGAGTTGTCGAGCGTCATGTTCACGGCGAAGGTTGTTCCGCCATTCTGACGCACCAGCTTGCCTATGTCGTCTGCACGGAAATTTTTAATGTTAATCGTTCCGGCTGCATTGATTTGAAATACTTTATCATAGGCTTTGTAAGCTGCCCCGCCAGTAATGTTGACTGTTCCGGCTGATTTCAGAGTCAGAGCGTCCTCGCCTACATCCTCCCAAATTACATTTGATATCGTGCAGTTACCGTAACAATGAACTCCGTCAGCTGCAGGTGAACCGATAATTACATTTTTGAGCGTGGCGCCTGCCTCCAACCGAAAGACCGGCTTCTGATCTTCCGCTTGAGATCCATCTCCCAGAGTGGAAGGGTTGGCTACATACGTTTGGCCTTTGCCGTCAAAAGTTTCACCCTTGGCTACAATAATCGTGGAGTTTACAACAGTAGGTGCAGCAAAAACTGGAATTGCACCGAACAATGAAGCAACTAGACCGGCGGACAGCAACAACGTCAACATTTTTTTCATTACTTAAATCCTCCCTTATTCTGATGATTTGGCGTACAAGCATAAGCTTGTCCTCAAGGAACCGATCAGAGGTGCACCTCTGGCTCGGAACCTACCCTGATCCTACCAAAAAAGGAATGTTACGATAATAATCATTAGCTTAGATATAGAAACGACAACATTATGCCTGTGTTCTCGGCATTTTTTGCATCGTACTCCATTGTGTAATGTGCCGATCTCAACTTCGGGTATGCTTTATTTACAACTTGTAATCTATGGTTATATGCTCCTTTATCGTTCTAGAAAAAAACGAAAGACCACTTCATCTGTTTCCAGACAACGTGATCTCTATTATTTTGAATCTCATTTTATTTATTAAATTACGCTTTAGGCTCCGAACCGCTGACGATATCCGCACTTCCGACATAATTCCTCCACTGCTTCCCGTTTGGAGAAACCATAGAACAGATTGTTGGCTCGTTCACCATCCACAATCTCCGAGAATGATTTCTCGTGAACATTGCCCAAGTTAATTACACCCTCACCATCGAGACAGCATGGAACTACAGTTCCATCGACAAGCACGGCAGCCTGACTGCGAAGCGCATGACAGAAGCCTTTGCCATCGTCTTCCGGTGCATCCAGACTCGGCCACTGGAACTCATGATCCTGATTCAGGTACACATTCGGGGCAATTTTGACACCGCTCCCTGGCACCACCTTCTCCTCAATACGGAAATCCAGATTGAACTCTCGTTCAAGAACCTCCAGCGTCTCCCGGTTTCGGTTCATCTGCGCATTCGTGAAATTATCCTGTGTCAGATTCCAGAGTCGGAATGAAATAATGACATTGTGCTTCACTGCTTCCCGGACAAAAGACAACACATTGCCCAGATAACCCTCACGGTCTGTAGAGCCTTCGTGACCATCAAAGCTGTGCAGGGAGAAGTTCATCTGACGCAATGCCGGTTTGCCGAGCAATTTGTGCTGGGTCTTGGGCAGCAGCGTACCATTCGTCGTAATGTTGACCTTGAATCCCTTTTCATGCGCTGAATCCAGTAACACATCAATTTTGGGATGAAGCAGCGGCTCACCTTTGACATGCAAATAAATATGGTTGGTGTGAGGTTTAATCTGATCCAATATATTGTTGAAGACTTCAGGGTCAATGAAATTTTTGGCACGTTTGGTCTGCGGACAGAAGCTGCATGCCAGATTACATATACTTGTGATCTCAATATACACTTTCTTGAACGTTTTCAACTCGGGGTCCCCATTCTGCTTAGGAGGGAGAACAGTCCCACCCTCATTTGTGATCCGGCCCATATGTGCCACCACTATTATATCGGGTTCGGGAGCCAAGGTAAATCCGAGAACCGGTTTATCCCGTTAGGTCCATTTTATTTGGCTAATGCCAGATTAACAGATTCAATGGCATGTATTCGTGTTGTATCAAATAAGGGCACTTCTGAATCCTCCGGTTTTACTAATAAACCAATTTCGGTGCAACCTAATATTATCCCCTCGGCTCCATCATCAACTAATCTTTTAATAACCTCTTTATAATAATCCCTTGATTCTTGTTGGATTTTCCCTAAACACAATTCGTCATATATTATTTCATTGATCACTTTTCTATCCTCTTCATTCGGCACCAAAACCTTAATACCATTAAACTCAATTCGTGTTTTATAGAAGTCCTGTTCCATCGTATATTTAGTGCCAAGTAAACCAACTGTACTTATTTTGGAATTTTGAATCTGGTTGGCTGTTGAATCAGCAATGTGTACAACCGGTAAGCTAACTTTTTCTTCAATATGATTAATCACTTTATGCATCGTATTTGTACAAATTACAATCATTTCAGCTCCTGCCTTTTCCAAAGACTGAGCAGCATTCCCTAATAATTTTCCAGCGCTTTCCCAATCCCCTTCAGCTTGATAGCGCTCGATTTCTTCGAAATCCACGCTATATAAAATGCACTTGGCTGAATGCAATCCTCCCAATTTAGTTTTCACTTCTTCGTTAATAATTCGATAATATTCTAACGATGACTCCCAACTCATTCCACCAATAAGGCCAATAGTTTTCATAAGCACTCCCCTCTCCATGGGTCATATCCCGAAAGCAACCTATAGAAATTTAATAGACATTGTACCGTATCCTTACATCTTAAATAAATCTGCCTCCGTAAGCAAAGTAAAGAGTCGATTGCCCCTCGTTCCCCCGTTCTATAGTCACTTATAGATTCTTTCAATCGAAGTATAGGATGTATTGATTATCCGGGTTATTGTGGTTGCTGAGACGCGATGCTAGAATCTAAACAATTTAAAACCAAGTTAAAACGTAAGAATAATAAGTTATAAGGGGAGTGTATTCATGATTACTGTTAAGGCACCCGCAGTATATGTACACGAGGCTAACATTCTTGAGCAAAGTGGTTCGCGGATTGCACAGCTTGGGCAGCATATTCTCATCATCGCCGGTGAGTCCGCATTAAAAGCCGTACAGCCTTACCTTCTTCCTTCACTGGAAGAGCATAAGATCAAGTTCCATGTGCAATTGTTTCACGGTGAGGTTACAACAGGGCAGATTGATACTTTTACGCAGCAAGCTTTCGATCTGGATGTTGATCTGATTATCGGCGTCGGGGGTGGTAAAGTGCTAGATCTGTCCAAAGCAGTGGCCGAGCAAACCCAATTGCCTATTGTAACGGTCCCAACGATTGCCGCAACCTGCGCTGCCTGGTCCGCCTTAACCGTGCTCTATGATGAACAGGGCCAATCAGCAGGCTATCGCCCCCTGCGCCGTTCGCCTAATCTCGTTCTGGCTGATCCTCATATTCTGGCGAGTGCACCAAGGCGATATTTGGCCGCAGGGATCGGTGACACACTCGTAAAATGGCATGAGTTCGCCGTTAATCTAAGTGGCAACGCCACCAGTCTCACTCTTCGAAACAGTGTCAGCACTGCCAAGCTTGCACTCGATATTCTTGAAGCGCACGCCATCGATGTCTATGAATCCACCGATACAACCGGCAGTACACCCCAATTCCGTGATGTTGCCGATGCCATTATTGTGCTTGCCGGCCTTGTAGGCAGCATTAGTGATGGATCACTTCATGCTGCGATTGCTCACGGGCTGCATGACAGCCTCACCAAATTACCCGAAACACACGCTTCGCTACATGGAGAAAAGGTAGCCTTTGGACTCTTCACCCAGTGGATTCTTGAAGGCAAAGCAGGGGATGAGCTTCATGAGCTGACCACTCTGTTACATAAGCTGAATCTGCCTATCACTCTTGCCCAACTCGGCATACAACAACAGCCTCAGGAAGCTGCTGCGCGCATTGCAGCAGGACTACAGCTGCGGGAAGGCAGTGCGGCCCACCTCTCCTTCGGAGTTAGCACAGCGCAGGTAACTGAAGCCATTCTTCAGGCAGACCGTATCGGCCAGGCATTTATTGAATCCAGTAATTCTATTGAGACCAATGAGAACAGCTCATACACCAAGGAGGTTTCCTCCCTATGATCCGTCCAAACCGCCATTACACTCTTCCCTTAACTGTCTTTCTTAGCGCGCTTCTATTATTGCTGATTTCGGGCTGCTCTGCCGGAGCTGACAATCAGGCCGCGGGTACAGGCACAACACCGACAGCAGCATCAGCTGCTTCGAATAAAGACGTTACCATTCGGGTTGGTCAGACCGGATGGGGCAATCTCGAATTGGGGCTAAAGGCGGCCGGACTCGACGATACCCCCTATAAAGTCACTTATAACGTTTTTCAGGGAGGCAACCTGATCCTTGAAGCCATGGCTGCAAACCAACTAGACTTTGGCGTAACCAGTGAAATCCCGCCCATTTTTGCATCTCAGGCTGCCAATGGTGGAAGCTTCAAAATTATTGCGGTACAACAAGGCAGCACCTTGAATCAAGAGGTCGTTGTTCCCAAAGGTTCATCAATCAAATCGGTTTCTGACCTGAAAGGCAAGAAAGTGGCTTTCGTTAAAAATACAACGGCCCACTATTTCCTGCTCAAAATGCTGGAGGAAGCCGGATTAACCTGGAGTGACATCAGTCCGGTCGAACTTACAACGGCCGATGGACTCAGCGCCCTGATTAGCGGGAAAGTGGATGCCCTTGCCAGTTACGGTAACGCCATCATCTCCGCACATCAGAATGAAGCAACAACGCTCGCCAGCGCCAAAGATATCCTGTCAGGCAGCTTCCTTGTAGCCGCCTCCGACCAGGCTATTGCGAATGAGGAACAGAAAAAGGCCCTTGCCGATTATCTGGAGCGAATCAACAAATTCAATGACTGGGCTCGTGCCAATAAGGATGCATGGGCTCAAATTACAGCAGACAACACCCACCAGCCGGTGGAACAAGCTCTTAAAACCTACACAGATGGAGAAGCACAACGGCCATCACGTATTGTTGCCATTTCTGACGAAGCCATTAAGTCCGAACAGGACGTAGCGGATACGTTTCAGCAAGCAGGAATTTTTGACCAGGCAGTCGATGTGAGCACATTCTGGAGTGATGCTCTTCAAGATCAACTTCCAGCTCCAGCTAACCAATAACAAACGAAGCAAGGAGGTAGGCATAACGTGCGGTCCAACACCTTTAACCGGGCATGGTTTAACCAATTCATTCCTTTTGTTGTACCACTACTCATTCTGGCTCTGTGGCAATGGCTGACTGCATCCGGAGTTGTTGCAGCCAATATTTTGCCCCGTCCCGCTCAGGTACTGGAGGCCTTCATTCGTTTGCTTCGAAACGGTGAGTTATTGAACAATATCAGTATTAGCGCCAGACGTGCTTTGGGAGGATTCCTCATTGGTGGGGGTCTCGGTTTCCTGCTGGGTGTGCTGAACGGCATCTCCTCCCTGGCGGAAAAGATCGCCGACTCCTCGGTGCAGATGATCCGGAACATTCCGCATCTGTCCTTGATCCCCCTCGTTATTGTGTGGTTCGGGATCGGTGAAGAAGCCAAATTATTTCTCGTTTCCCTGGGTGTATTCTTTCCGGTATATCTGAATACGTTCCACGGCATTCGATCGGTTGATCCCGGTCTGATTGAAATGGGCAAAGTATATGGACTCAGCCGTTGGTCCCTTTATAAGGACATTATCCTGCCTGGTGCACTGCCTTCCATTCTGGTGGGCATTCGATATGCACTTGGCATTATGTGGCTGACCCTCATCGTAGCCGAGACGGTTGCGGCGGATGCGGGGATTGGATACATGGCAATGAACGCGCGGGAATTCATGCAGATGGACGTCATCGTCTTAAGCATTCTGCTATATGCTCTGCTAGGCAAGTTGTCCGATACCATCGCCAAATGGCTGGAACGGCGCTGGCTGCGCTGGAACCCGGCTCTATCCCGCAAGTAAAGCCAAAGGAGCGTGATTAATCTATGAGCACAAGTCAGATCAGTCCTTTTCTTCAAGTAGATGGGGTTCAGAAATCGTATGATCAGCGGACAATTCTGTCCGATATCAACGTCAATGTAAGACAAGGGGAATTTGTAGCCATCGTTGGACGAAGCGGCTGTGGCAAAAGTACTTTGCTGCGTCTGATCGCCGGGCTGGAATCCCCCTCTTCCGGAAGCGTTATGCTGGGCAACAGAAAGCTTGGCAGTACAGCACCTGAGACACGGTTTCTGTTTCAGGAAGCCCGGCTGCTGCCTTGGAAATCCGTGCTCGACAATGTACGGCTGGGCATCCCCGACAAGAACAAGGAAGATGCACGCCAGTCGCTTCGCAATGTAGGACTTGGAGAGCGTGAAGGTGACTGGCCGGGGGTATTATCTGGCGGACAAAAACAACGTGTCGCCTTGGCACGGGCACTCGCAAGTCATCCGCGCTTACTTCTGCTGGATGAACCGCTGGGTGCATTGGATGCATTAACCCGAATTGAGATGCAGCAATTAATCGAACGCTTGTGGGTAGAAAGAGGGCTGACCGTCATTCTGGTCACGCATGATGTCAGCGAGGCGGTTGCGCTGGCTGACAGGGTGCTGTTAATTGAAGATGGTCATATAACGATGGATACCCGAATTACGCTGGAGCGGCCTCGCGTTCGGGACAGCGGGTTTGCTCATTTTGAAAACCTGATTCTGAATCGCTTGTTGACTCCTCCACAAGAGACACCACAGCAGATTGCCCAGAAACAGATATCATTCTCGATCTAATTCCACTGGAAAGAAGGCATGATTATGCAATCCCTTTCACCCGTACCCTCTCCTCCTGTTAAAAACTTGTTAAATCAAATTCCGGCTTATACGCCTGCCAAATCCATGGAACAGATCCGGCGGGAGTTGGGACTGGAAAGTGTGGATCGACTCGCAGCGAACGAGAATCCGTTTGGTTCCTCTCCCCTGGCAGCGGAAGCGGTCAGATCGCTGAGTTCCGATCTTTTGGCTCAATACCCCGACGGTTCCAGCCAACTGCTGCGTGACAAACTTGCGGAACGTCTGGGTGTGCGTACCTCCCAACTGGTATTTGGCAGTGGATCTTTCGAGCTGCTCACCCTTACCGCCCAAGCCTACCTTAATCCCGGCGAGGAATCACTCATTCCGGTGCCCTCCTTTAACTGGTATAAGGGCGCTACGCTGCTGGCAGGCGGGGTCATTCATGAAGTGCCTTTGGTCAACCATTCACTGGACCTGGAGCAATTCCGGCAACGGATCAATGCTTCTACCCGAATTATCTGGCTGTGCAATCCGAATAATCCAACCGGAACCATTTTCACGGCAGATGCCCTGCTTGGTTTACTCGAACATGTTCCCTCCCATGTCGTGGTTGTCCTGGACGAAGCGTATTATGAATTCGCGGAAAGTGAAGATTATCCTGACACGGTTAAGCTGCTGGAGCAGTATAATAATCTGATTATTTTGCGAACCTTCTCCAAAATATATGGACTGGCCGGCCTGCGAATTGGATATGGCATCGGGAATGAAAGCATTATTGAAGGCATTAACCGGGTCAAGCTGCCCATCAGTCTGACAGCCACATCCCAAGCCGCTGCTTCGGCCAGCCTGGATGATCATGAATTTGTTTCTCATTGCCTGCATTACAATCGTCAGGGACGTGAAACGTTAATGCAGTCCTTTGAGCAGTGGAAATTACCCTGCATCCCTTCCGAAACCAATTTCATCATGGTGGATCTGTTGCAGGATAGTGGCCCGATTACCAAACAATTGTTGCACAGAGGCATCTCGGTCCGCAGCGGTGCCGAATTCGGTATGCCTACCTGGCTTCGGATTACGATTGGCACACCTGAGCAGATTGCCCGTCTGCTCGGTGAGCTTGATTCACTGTTACATTCAAACGATTAGAGTCCTAGGTTACTTTCCTAACTCACATTACGCACACTTCTTTTAAGCCGCCCTCTTTACATTCTGCTTGCATGTGATATATGCTGAACACACAACTGCATATCTTGAACATTGCACTAGGGGAGCCTTGCGGCTGAGACGAATCGAACGATTCGGACCCTTTGAACCTGATCTGGATCATACCAGCGGAGGGAAGTGGAGCGGCCTCTCAGTAAGCGGATTTTTTCATGTTGATGATGAAATTTAATGTGAATTGAACTTACAGACCCACTCATTTCTCCGGAAATGGGTGGGTCTTTTTCGCGTTCTGCGGGCAGATCAGAAGGTGTAATTAAAGATCCCGCGGTTTGAAGTTGAATTATGAATAACAAGGGGGGACGGAACGAGATGGATAACGATATAACCATTCACAACATGAGCTACGCTTTCCCGGAAAAAAGGGATTCCCCCGTGCTCTCCAATGTGTCGATGCGTGTAGCCAAAGGCGAATTCGTCTCGCTCATCGGTTCCAGCGGCTCCGGTAAAAGCACCCTTTTCAAACTGCTGGCAGGCTTGCTTGAGCCAACACACGGAACCATTGAAATTCCTTGGGTTCAGGAAGGAAAGCGACTGGGGCAGGTGGCCTACATGCCACAAAAGGACCTCCTGTTATCCTGGAGAACCGTCATGGAGAATTGCATGCTCCCCGCTGAACTTGCTCCAGGTCGGAAGGATAAGGTAAAGATTCGAGCGGACATTCTGGCCGGTCTCGACAGATTCGGCTTATCCGGTCACGCGCATGCTTACCCGAACGAACTGTCGGGTGGCATGCGCCAGCGTGTCGCGCTGCTTCGTACGTTGCTGACAGGTGGCAAACTCATGCTGCTGGATGAACCATTCGGTGCACTCGATGCCCTGACCAAACGGGAGATGCATCGCTGGCTGCTGGAGCTATGGGAAGGCCTGGGCAAAACCGTGTTGTTCATCACACATGACATTGAAGAAGCCCTGCTGCTCAGTGATCGGATTATCCTGTTAACTCCGGTGGGCCAAGGCCAACAGCTGCAGGATCTGACGGTACCTTTGCCACGTCCAAGACATTCGGACATGATCTACGAACCGGCTCTCGTTCAGATGAGACGACGACTGGAGGAACAATTGCATGCGAGACGGTAACTTGAGAGACAGCATGAAGCATAGCGTAAGAGGTTGGCTTGCCCGTTATGGTCTGTTTTTTTTGCTCATGATCTTGCTGCTTGCTCTCTGGGAGTGGATTGTGCGTATGGGATGGGTGCCTTCCTTCATCATTCCAGCCCCGACGGCGATTGCCAGTTCGCTGTATGAGCATCGCCACCTCCTGCTGGTCACACATCTGCCAGCTACCTTGATGGAGGTTGTCGTTGGTTTCGGCTTGTCCATTGGTGCTGGAATTGCACTTGCAACGGGTATGCATATGAATCGGTCGATTGAAAAAGCGTTATATCCCTTCATCGTGATCAGTCAGACGATCCCGCTGATTGCCTTGTCCCCCGTCTTCATCCTGTGGTTTGGCTACACGCTGTGGAGTAAAGTGGCGGTGGTATTCCTGATTGCATTTTTCCCGATTGTGGTGAGTACCTACGATGGCCTGCGCCAGGGTGATCCGGAGCAGCGTGAACTGCTGCTGACGATGGGAGCCAGCAAGTGGGATATTTTTCGCAAACTTCAGATTCCACTTGCCCTTCCCTCCTTTTTTTCGGGACTAAAAATGTCTGTGGTGTACTGTGTGGTCGGTGCAACGATCGGGGAATGGCTCGGTGGAAGCAAGGGGCTTGGCTACTTCAGCCGCAGAATGTCGAGTAATATGAACACGGATGCCATGTTCGCCGCCATTGTGCTGTTATCCCTGCTCGGTATCGCCCTGTTTGTACTCATTGCATGGATGGAGAGAAGATTCGGTACACCACGTCATACAGGTAGGAGAAAAGCTGGATCATTTTCGGAGGAAGACCTACCAAAACAGATTTAGTGTGCTTTGCCCAATCCACCTGCTATCGGCTGGAAACCCATTACAGCACAGCGTTATCCTTATCTCCGGAATGTAAAATTTATGAATGATTAAACAGCTAAAAGGAAATGAGGAATTTGAAGCTATGAAGAAAAAACATATTTACTCCCTGCTCCCCATTCTGCTCATGTCTCTGTTGCTGATCATCAGCGGATGCGGAAATACAGGGACCAACACGGCCACAGATTCAACTCCCAAGGTAAAAGATACAGAATCATCTTCGCCCGAACCGTCATCGGAATCCAAAGACAAGCTGTCCATCATGCTCGATTGGTACCCGAATGCAGTGCATTCCTTCATCTATGTTGCTCAGGAGAATGGTTACTTCGCGGATCAAGGTCTGGATGTCGATATCCAGATGCCTGCCGATACGAATGATGCACTCAAACTTGTTGCCGCCGGGAAAATCGATCTTGCACTAAGCTACCAGCCGCAAATTTTGCTCGCGCGTGGGGAGAACATTCCTGTACGTTCGATTGCTGCCGTCGTTCGCCATCCGCTCGTACATCTGTTGAGTGAAGCCAACGGTAAAGTGAAGTCACCAAAAGATCTTGAAGGGCTGACAGTCGGTTATTCCTCAATCCCTTTGTATGAAGCAATGGTGCGTACCATGATCAGCCAGGATGGTGGTAATCCCGACAAGATGAATCTGGTCGATGTAGGATTTGACCTGATCCCTTCCATGGCTTCCGGGCAGGCAGATGCCGTTATGGGTGGTTTTATTAACCATGAACAATTGATTCTGGAAAAGGAAGGTCATGCTATGAAATCAATCAATCCCGTCGATTACGGTGTACCTGATTATTATGAACTGGTCCTCACTGCAAGTGATACGGGTATTGAAGAGAAAAAAGATCAGCTTACCCGCTTCATCAAAGCGATACAGGAAGGACAGAAATATGTAACAGAGCACCCCGAGGCCGCGCTGAACATTCTGCTCGCACATGAGAACGAAACATCTCCTCTTGACCCGGAGATCGAAACCAAAAGTCTGAATATTTTACTGCCACTGATGAATGAAGAAGGTCAGCCGTTTGGCAGGCAGGACACCTCTGCTTGGGAAAACGTACGTACATGGCTGGTTCAAAGTGAACTGATTCCGGATTCCGTGAAGGCTGAAGATGCTTTTATCAACTTGCAGGGTGAGTAGGAAACTCGACTGCTGGGTGAAGATGAAGAGATTGTGAAAGTTGTATATTCATTATCGGATGTCGCCCACATGAGTAGCTACAGAATTCAATAACTGTACGAATAGAATCTTTATCGAGGATAGGAACTTTTTAATTAAGCTTTCTATATGCACTTTGTAGCTATCAGAGAATAGCTTTTTTGTTCCCATCATTTAATAACCCCTATTAACAACATATATAAGGGCCACCCTGCCCTGCCACTTTTGTTGATTAATTTGCTTATTTATAAGGAGGAACTTATATGTCTTATCTGGAACGTGTTCGTACGCAAAATCCGCTTGTTCATAACATTACGAATATTGTCGTCGCTCCGTTTACGGCCAACGGTCTGCTCGCACTAGGTGCATCTCCATTTATGGCCTATGCGCATGAAGAGGTCGCTGATGTTGCCAAGATGTCGGGAGCGGTTGTACTGAACATTGGCACTATGGACGAAAAGGTAGTTGAGGCAATCCGCCTGGCTGGTCAATCGGCGAATTCAAATAACGTGCCTGTTGTGCTCGATCCGGTTGGAGCTGGCGCAACCGCCTATCGTACGGAAACCGTTCAGATGCTCGTTCGTGAACTTCGCCTCACGGTGTTGCGGGGCAATGTGGCGGAAGTCGCCAATGTCATCGGTGAGCGTTGGAGCATCAAAGGTGTGGATGCAGGTCAAGGTGAGGGCGATCGAATTGGAATTGCAGAACGGGCAGCACAAAAACTCGGCTGTGTGGTCGTCATTACCGGAAGCGAGGATGTCATTACGGATGGACAAAAGACGTTCCTGACGCGTAATGGCCATGCCTTGCTTACCCAAGTGACAGGTGCAGGCTGCTTGCTCAGCTCGGTAATTGGTGCTTTTGCAGCCATCGCGAAACCGGGAGACGACTTGCTGGGCAGTGTTGTGGAAGCACTAGCTTTTTATGGCGTTGCAGCAGAGATTGCGGCGGAACGGACCGCTGACCTGGGACCGGGCAACTTCCAGATCGAATTGCTGAATCAACTGGCTCAAGTGACACCTGACGTTCTTGCACAACGGGCAAAGGTTCGTCGGATTGATGGAGGTGCATAATGAGTATTGCGCAGGCTTTGACGATTGCTGGTTCCGATAATGGTGGCGGCGCCGGAATTCAAGCTGATCTGAAGACCTTTCAGGAGCTCGGTGTATACGGCATGACTGTGATTACGGCTATTGCTGCCCAAAATACAACAGGTGTGCAGGGTGTCTTCCCTATTTCATATGAAGGTATCGCTCAACAATTGGATTCGACCGGGGATGATTTTCAACCTACAGCCGTGAAGACGGGCATGCTCTATCGTGCTGAAATAATTAAACTGGTTGCTGAGAAATGGCAGCAATACGGCTGGTCCAATCTGGTCATCGATCCGGTTATGGTTGCCAAAGGCGGCGCCCCCCTGCTGCAACAGGAGGCCGTTCAGACGCTAATTACGGAGCTGCTGCCTCGTGCACTAATCACGACACCGAACATTCCGGAAGCCGAGCTTCTTACTGGAATGTCTATTATGAATTTGAGTCAGCGTGAAGAAGCCGCAAGAAGAATCGTGCAGATGGGCTCCACGTATGCTTTGGTGAAAGGTGGTCATGATGAGGGAAGTGGCATGATTGTTGATGTGCTTTATGATGGGCAATCTTTTCACTATCTGGAGAACGTTCGGGTAGTGACAAGGCATACCCATGGAACGGGATGTACGTATTCTGCGGCCATTACTGCCGAATTGGCGAAGGGCTCAACTGTACTGGCTGCCGTCACCACCGCGCGAGCATTCATTCAGGCAGCCATCGAAGATGAGCTGGGAATTGGGTCCGGACATGGGCCGACGAATCATTTTGCGTATCAGCGCAGACTGCGGGGTGAACAGTAATGCGCCAGCTGGATGCAGAAGCAGTACGGGATGCGATGCAGGTGTATTTGGTCATGGGCAGCGTGAATACGACGCGTGACCCGGTGGAGGTGCTGCGCCAAGCCATCGCTGGCGGCATTACGCTGTTCCAGTTCCGGGAAAAAGGAACTGGCGCTCTGGTTGGCGAAGCACGCATCACGCTTGCGATGCGGCTTCGCGAGGTGTGCAGCCAGCACGGGATACCGTTCATCGTGAACGATGATGTGGAGCTGGCTGTGGCGGTGGAGGCCGACGGCATGCATGTCGGCCAGGATGATGCGGACGCGGCGCTGGTACGCGCCCGCATCGGAGAAGGGCGGATGCTTGGCGTATCCGCCCACTCCGCGCTGGAAGCCCGCCGTGCAGTGCAGGCGGGCGCCGACTATCTTGGCGTCGGGCCAATGTACCCGACGCGGTCCAAAGCGGATGCCCACGCTGTGCTGGGCCCCGCAGGGGTAGCCGAACTGCGCGCCGCAGGCATCGCAGTTCCGGTGGTGGGTATCGGCGGCATTACGCCCGATACCACGGCCGCCGTGATGGCGGCAGGAGCCGACGGCGTAGCCGTCATCTCCGCCATCGCGGGCGCGGCCGATGTGCGCGCAGCGGCTGCGCAGTTCGCTGCGGCGGTGCGCGGGATGCAGGCGTAGCCATGCGCTCCCTGCACCGCCACCCCCTGTGCTGCACCAAATAGTTCGGTGCAGCACACTCAGTCATTCTCAAGATGCAGCTTCTACGCCTGCATCTTATTTTTTCATTTTCACCCGTTGACTCTCACGTAACGTGACGCTGTACAATCGATGGTGTAAGGAGGTTTTCCATCATGGCCATGAAAGTAAAAGAAGTGGCCGAACTTGTCGGGATCAGTGTGCGCACACTGCATCATTATGATGAGATCGGACTGTTAACACCGGACGAAGTAACTTCTGCCGGATATCGACTGTATTCAGATGCCAATCTGGAAATGCTGCAGCAGATTTTATTTTTTAAAGAACTCGATTTCTCTCTGAAAGATATCAAGGAGATTATAAACAATCCATCTTTCGATCGAGAAGAAGCCCTGAATATGCATCGCCGTATTTTACTGGAGAAACGCCAGCGGTTGGACCAAATGATCGCCACCATTGATAAATCGGTACAACACGTGAGAGGAGAAATTAAGATGACAGCCAAAGAACAATTTGAAGGGTTTAATTTCAGTCATAATCCGTATGAACAGGAAGCGAGGGAACGTTGGGGAGACCAAGCGGTAGATCAGGCTAATCAAAAGTTACACAACCAGTCTCCTGAGGAGCAAAAAGCTCTAGCCGATCAAATGAATTCAATCTACACCCGTCTTGCAGCAATTCGTCACACGGATCCAAACTCTGCCGAAGCTCAAGCCGGAATCTCGGAATGGTACAGCTATCTGAACAACATGGGCAATTATTCCCCTGAAGCCTTCAGAGGGTTGGGCCAAATGTACGTGGACGACGAACGTTTTACACGTAATATTGATCAATTCGGCGAAGGCTTGGCTGTATTTATGAGGGATGCCATGGCTGTGTTTGCTGATCGTAACAGTTAAACTAGGCTTACATTGATTCCACCTATAGCATTATCCGATTCCCCTCGCAATCAGCTGTCGACAAGTAGCTCCATTTCGATCTTTCTACTGCTAATAAAAACTTGCTCTCTCGATATAGGCAATACGCCCGTATTAAATAGAACTCCGTTCTGCCACATCTTTTTCGTGTTCATGTAATGTGCTGGACAGCCGAGGGATTCAACATTACTCAGTTTACACAAAAAAGGGACGTACGCCCTAAGGCGTCACGTCCCTCTTTTAGTATCTCAGCCGCAATGTGAATAAGCCATTACAGTTATTCACTCTGAGTACTTTTTTAATGGAGGCAGTCCTTGTATTACACAGGCCTTGCTTCCTGCTGTCCATCGATTAAGCTCTAGGAGCGTGATCAGAAGAAGAAGCATCCGAGGCCAGACTGGTCTTCGCCATCCGTCCTGGAATCTGCCATGCCGATACAATCGCCAGTACGATGAATAACAGGTCAACCGGCTCGCTGAAATAGTCCGTAAAGGTATCCACAAATGCACTTACCATCTCACCATCGAACACCAGATTCATCATGCTCGTATCGCTGAACAACTCGGAAGTAAAATATACCACCGTCAGATACTTCCCAAGCAAAATACCGATAAGTGCAAAGATAACTGCAATGGCTTTGTGTGCCGTCGTGACCCGTTTGTTCGAGAACAATACAACCGCGTAAGCTGTGAGCGCCCCAATGACGATAGCGATGAGCCCTAGCTCCCTTTCCGTCATGGCAGCGATCACTGCCCACACAATGCCTCCTACAACTGCTGCCAATAATCCACCAACAATTGGCATGCCGATCTTGATCCCTTGTTTCTCTTCCACGTTGTCTTTCCCTCCTGAGTCATGCTTATGCTTCTTTTCCAGAATTCACCTTTCCTATGAAACCATAAATACTCCTTTTATTCAACTAATTTCTACTATCTTATAATCATTAGAATAGGCTCTGTGCCCATGCTTTTATCTCAAAATAACGCAAAAAATCCCCTCTATCAGCCTTGAATTGGCAGAGAGGGGATCTCATTTAATCTTATTAATTTAATACTCTTTCATTAACCTATTATGAATGAAATCCTTTAGATAATTAACATTAACGTTTATAATTGCGTCGCGTTGGAAGGATTAATGACAGCAGCAATCTGCGCCAAAATGGCATCCACCGATGCCGGGTCATTCACATCATACTCATCGATGTTCAAACGCAGCACCGGACAGGCCGTAAATTGATTAATCCATACCGAATAACGCTCATGCATATGCTCCCAGTAGGAACGGTCGGTCTGAATCTCCATCTCCCGTCCTCGTTCCGTAATCCGATTCAGAATGGATGGCAGGCTGCCTTCCAGGTAAATCAGTACGTCCGGATGAGGAAAATACGGTGTCATCACCATAGCTTCAAACAAACTGCTGTACGTCTCAAAATCCGTAGCCGACATTGTGCCCTGATCCGCATGCATTTGCGCAAAGATACCTGTATCCTCATAGATAGAACGATCCTGTACAAATCCACCGCCCAGTTCAAAGATTTTCTTCTGTTCTTTGAAACGCTCTGCTAGAAAATAAATCTGCAAATGGAAGCTCCAACGTTCAAAGTCATGATAGAACTTCTCCAGATATGGATTGTGGTCGACCTGCTCGAGCGAAGTCTTGAAGCTCAAACGCTCTGCCAGTGCCGCTGTTAGCGTGGATTTGCCCACCCCAACAGTACCTGCTACCGTAATTAATGCATTCGCCGGAATGCCATAGTTGTTCATGTGATATACTCCTTTACCTGATTAACAATCTGTTTGAAATGTTCGGGATGTTCTACAAAATCGAGCTGCTCCGCATTCACTTTGATAATTATTGGCGGATTTGGCCTGCTAGCCAGGTAGGCCATACCTGTTTTATAATCTGCAATTAACTGCTCCATATAAGCCGGGTCCATATCCTGCTCAAAAGACCGTCCACGTTTGTTGATCCGGTTCATCAATGTGTCGAGTTCAGCCTCAATATAGAGCACCAGATTGGGTTTCGGCAGATCATCCGTTAAGAGATGATAGATTTGACGGTATTTGTCCCGTTTCGTTCCCTTTAAAGTACGATCGGCAAAAATCATATTTTTATAGATATGATAGTCCGAAATGACGGGTGTATTCTTATTAATATAGTGCACGCCTGTGTCTTCCAGTTGCTTAAACCGGTTACACAGAAAAAACATTTCAAGCTGGAAGCTCCACTCATCTATATCCTGATAGAAGGAAGCCAAAAAGGGATTCTCTTCTACAATTTCCTTGACCAGCGGAAGGTTCAATTCCTGAGAAAGCATCGTTGCTAACGTTGTTTTCCCCGCACCAATCGGACCTTCCACGGCAATAAACGGGGCTGATTTCATCGTGATTCAGTTCCTCCTCGTACTCATGCGTGTTCCGTTTCTATATAGACCCCACCTATTGTATCACAGCTTGGATGATGGGTAGGCCAGTATTTTATGTATAAAATGAGTTTTATCTCTAAAACGAAGATATATAAAACAGCCTACAGTAGTTATAATCATTCCCAAGATTATAATAACAGAAAAAAACACGATCGCTTATCTACGATCGTGTCTTTAAATTGCTTGGCGGCGTCCTACTCTCCCAGGACCCTGCGGTCCAAGTACCATCGGCGCTAGAGGGCTTAACGGTCGTGTTCGGGATGGGTACGTGTGGAACCCCTCCGCCATCGCCACCAAACGAGCATTTGTGTAACAAATGCGTTCGCGTTCCATTCGGTCCAACACGACGGTGTGGATGAATGGCTCAGCGCATATTCAGAGTTTATTCTCTGAAAACTAGATCCGAAACGAAATTCGCGATTAGAACTTGCAATTGGATAAGCCCTCGACCGATTAGTACTGGTCAGCTCCATGCATTGCTGCACTTCCACCCCCAGCCTATCTACCTCGTCGTCTTCAAGGGGTCTTACATACTGGGA
>Ga0153960_1000033_pt1 | contig 94871 bp, 79 predicted proteins | sample TSFL044MetaG_FD_102274 | JGI IMG/M metagenome (GOLD analysis project Ga0153960, IMG submission 102274) | Attine ant fungus gardens microbial communities from Florida, USA - TSFL044 MetaG | ecosystem: Host-associated > Fungi > Mycelium > Unclassified | place: USA: Florida, Withalacochee...
ATGAAACTCAATTCCGTTCGCTTGTACGACAGGCATACTTCATCCTCCTTCGCTTTAAGCCAGATGCTTCCGGATATGCTGTACGCCAAGCCGTGCAGCGTCATCCGGATGATCGCTATAGTCGCGCCACAAGTGCAGCCGGGAAATAAGACCCGGCACCTGCTGGCCAAATGCCTCGATCGTGAGCCAGCCATCATAGCCGATTTCTTTCAGCACGTCGAAGATTTCTCCAGTTACCGCATGTCCACTGCCTGGAACACCCCGGTTGTTCTCGGAAATGTGAACGTGTACAATATGCGCCGCTGCTTTCCGCCAAGCATCCGGCACGTTCAACTCTTCAATGTTGCCATGATGCGTATCCGCCAGCAGCCCGACGTTAGGCAGACCCACCTGCTTCACGAAGCGGACGCCTTCCTCCAGCGTGTTGACCAAATACATCTCGAAGCGGTTGATCGGCTCAAGCGCCAGCTTCACTCCCAGCTCAGCAGCAAACTTCCCCGCTTCCCGGAGCGTCTCTACCGCGTAGTTCCATTCGTCGGTTTGCGGGCCTTGTCCCGTAAAGCGGCCAAGTCCTTGAAACAGCGGACCGCACAGCACCTCCGCACCCATCAGATGCGTATTGGAGATGGCTTGCTTCAGTGTCGCCAGCGCATTACCCCGGAGCCGGGAATCGCGGCTGGCGGGATCGGCCACCGAAGCGTCGAGCGCTGCAATCGCCGTACAGCGGAGCCCCAATTCCTTCAGAATCAGTCCAAATGCTTTCGCAGCACCCGCATCGATGCTGTCTGCAGCCAGCTCCACGCCGTCAAAGCCCCATTCCTTAATCGATTGCAGCAGCCTCAAATGCTCCGAAGGGTTGGGCTTATCCGTCCACAGCAATAGGTTCATGCCTACTTTCATTGCGCTATCACTCCCATGGGTTCAGTATAATTTTGCCGCTCTGCTGAGAGGCGGACACCTCAAACGCTTCTTGAATCCGGCTCATCGGAAATTGATGCGTAATGAGCAGGTCCGTCAGCGGCGAGTGCTCGATAACCTTCATCAGCTGCGGGAATTCATTCAGGTTATAATGCCAGGAACCGATCAGATGAATGCCTTTGCGCAGCAGATCATCGCTCACCTTAATCGGCGTCTCGGAGAAGCACTCGCCAACGAAGGCCACTTTCCCCTTGCGCTTAAGCGCATCAATCTGCAACCGGTGCGCAGATACGACACCGGAGCAATCGAGTCCGAAGTCGGGACCTTTGCCGCCGGTCAATGCTTTAATTTGCTGTACCGCATCGGGGTCGCGCGGGTCGATAATATGCTCCACGCCCATCTTCTTCGCCAGCTCCACCCGGTATGGGTTCATCTCCACGGCGATAACCTTCGCCCCTCTGAACTTCGCATTGACGATCGCGCCAAGACCAACCGGCCCTAGGCCCGTGATGAGCACCGTCGAGAAGGCGTCGACACCCATCGTCGTGAAGGCCCCATGCGATGGCCCCAGGCCGCAGCAAGCTAGGGAAGCTTTCTCATAAGGCACGCCATCAGGAATTTTGGCCAGCAGCCAGGACGGCTTGGACAAATATTGCGTCATCGTCGGCTCGTAATGAGGCAAATTATGCTCGCAATAAATGAAGTCGCCGGCGATGCACATGTCGCATTCCCCGCAAGGATATTGGGGCATGACGACGACGCGGTCGCCCACCTTCACTTTGCTGCCTGGTCCAACCTCTACGACCTCCCCAGCCGCTTCATGTCCCAGACAGTCGGAGTGGTCGCCATGGACGAACCCCTTATATTCCGCGCACATTGGCGCTGCATGCACCTTAACGAGTGCCCAGCCTTCCTTCAAGACCGGTTTCTCCCGTTCCAGCAATTCCGCTTGCTTTACTCCTGTAATTGCCGCTTGTTTCATCACTCTGTCCCTCCTTCTATTAAATGCTCCGCACCAACAGCCCAGTGAATGCCGTTCAGCAGCAAGCGCCGGAATTCCGGCAGCTCGAAATCTTCGGGGTGTCCCATCGTCGTCGTAAACACGCGGCCCCCGCCAGAATGGCGGCGGGTCCAAGCGACCGGATGCACGCGCGGCGTCTCGCTCGTATACGACCAGCCGTTATCCTCCGGATTGATCGTGGCGCCGTTAAGCAGCGGCAACGAATCTCCCTTCGGCGGATAAGGCAGCACTTGATAGAGCCATGAGCGGCATTCGAAGTGCGTCGGAATGCCGCTAAGAATCGGATGATCGCCCGCTCCCCAAGCGACAGATACGCTCGTTGTTGAAGAATGGCCGAAGTGGCGAATCCATGGAGCTCCCAGTACATCGATGCCAAAGCCATCATTCCAGCGGGCTAGCGGATGGCCTTCCGGATATTGAAAAGCATGCGTGCTTGTGCGCAGGCCGATGACCGGGTTGCCTGCCTTAAGATAATCGCTAATATGCTGAAACTGCTCCGGCGGCAATTGCCGGAAGCGAATATAGAAAACCGCGAGATCGGCCGTTTGCAGCGCCTCCAGCCCCGGTATATTTTCCGGATCAGCAGTGCTTGGGCATGCAGTCAGAACGGTCACGGAAGCACCGTGCCTCCGGACAGCCTCTTCGGCGATTCGAGGCATCGTTTTCTCCGATTCATACTCGTCTTCGCCGCATACGAACACGAGACGGTATCCCTTTAAAGAATCATTGGATGTTTCCATAGGTGCTCACTCCTTCTCCTCATAACAGAAGTAGTCGAAATCGGCATGGCGGCGGCCGCCGGACAAATCGTGCGCGCATAACCCGATAAAAGCGCCGGTGAAGCCCCAGTCAGTGAAATAGCCGTCGACCAGATGCGTTGCGTACTCGTCGGAAATTTTGCTGGCGTCCAGCACCGGACCGATAGCGCTCCAGTCCGCTCCATCAAGCGAATAATAGAATTGCAAATTGCTAGCTTCCAAGTGAAGACGCAAATAGACGCGCTGCCCCGACGGAATATACACATGCGGCTCGGTATGCTCAAAGTAAACGCCGTGGTCATTGCCTATGATCCCGACATTCGTGCCGCCTTCTTCGTCATGTCCGATGCGCAAATAATAGTAGTTTTGCGAGTTGTAATAATAGACAAGACCCGCCATATGCTGATAGGTTTGCGGTTCGAATTCAACGGCGGTCTCCGCCTCGCAATGAAACGCCTGCTGACGGCGGGCGACCAAACTATGACGGAATCTGGAGTTTGGCGATTCCATCCCCTTCAGGCGGAGATAGCCGGGCCGTTCCGTGACAGACAGCCAATCTTCGGCAAAAGGCTGCCGCAGCGACTGCCACTGCAAGTCGAGCTTTCCGCCATCGAAATGATCGACAACAGGACGCTCCGGAAACGGATGCTCCGGTAGTGCCGGAGGACGAACGGACAATTGCGGCTCATTGCCGCCTTCGTCCAAACGAAGCCAGCCGTCCTCACTCCATATGCAGCGCTGGATTGCCGTTTCCCGGCCCAGGTTGCAGCGCCGGTCTTCCGTCGGGAGCGGCCGTCCGCATAAATGCACGATATACCATTCATTGCTTTGCGTTTGCACGAGGCTGGCATGACCGGCCTTTTGCAGCGTCAGCTCTGGATTATGATAGGAAGTCAGCATCGGCGCCTCAGGATCGGTCTCATAAGGACCGTCTATCGTCTTGGAGCGAGCCAGCGTGACCGCATGCTCATAGCTCGTTCCGCCTTCGGCAACCATCAAATAGTAGTAGCCGTTGTGCTTATAGAGATGCGGCCCTTCCGTCAAGCCCAGCTTGGAGCCGGTATAGATCAGCCGCGACGGGCCGATCAGCCTCTTCTCTTCCACGGAATACTCTTGCAAATAAATGCCGTTAAACGGATCGCGGCCTTTGCGGAAATCCCACTGCATGTTGACGATCCATTTTCTCCCATCATCATGGAACATCGAAGGATCAAAGCCGCTGCTGTTTAGATAGATCGGGTCCGACCACGGACCCATAATGTCGGAAGCGACAACAACGTAATTATGCGTATCCTTGTACGCTCCGGCATGACTTTTCACATCGGTAAAGACCAGATAAAACAATCCGTTATGATGGGTCAGGCAAGGTGCCCATACGCCGCCGGAATCCGGGTTGCCCAGCATATTAAGCTGGCTTGCACGGTCCAGAGGGCGAGTCAGCAGTTGCCAGTGGATCAAGTCGCGAGAATGATGAATTTGAACGCCGGGGAACCATTGGAATGTTGACGTCGCGACGTAATAATCGTCTCCAACCCTTACGATAGACGGATCGGGGTTAAAGCCGGGCAAGATCGGATTTTGGATGCGTAGAGGTTCTTCGCAGGTTGTCATAAGGCTCACTTCCTTTACACTTGATAAACGGACGGCCCGCAGCGCTTTTGCCGCAGGCCGCTATTGAGACTCTGAAATGATCCGATTATTTCATTTTGCTCAGGTTAGCGTCATACGCTTTTTGCAGAATGCTCAGATACTCTTTCAGCTTGAGGTCGTCGAAGCTTTGAACGTAGCTGTTCCAATCCTTCTCCACGTCTTTGTGTCCCGTGATGAATTGCAGCATATTCGATTTGACGTAATCTTCAATCGTTGCTTTCAATTGAGCAGCTTTCTCGCTATCCTCGGCGCTGATGAAAATGTCGATCGGGAACAGCTCCGCTTCCTTCGGCTCAAAGCCCTCATATTTCTTCGTCTCTGTCACCAGACGCAATTCATAGCCTTCAGGGGAGAACATATCCTGCGAGACGGCCTCGGACTCAAAGCGGTCGCGCGGACGGAAATCCGGGCCAGCTTGATCCCAGCCGTCGGAATGAATCGTCTCGCTGCGGTAGGAAGGGTTAACTTGATAGCTGGCAGGTTTGCCGTTAACGTTCAATTGATCCGGGCTTGCTTTGCTCCACGAGGTGCCTTCAACGGAGAAGACTTGGCCCCATGTGCCTTCTTCGGTCCACAGATAATCGAGCATTTTAATCGCAGCGATCTGCTGCTCTTCATTCGCTTTGTCCGTAATGACGAAACGGCCTTGGTTGCCGACCGATTTATAGTAGCCGGACAGCTGGACGCCGTTTGGCCCTTTCAGCGGCGGTACTGCAACATAATCTAAATTGCGCGGGTCCGATGAGCCTACCGCCATTTGCGGGTGACCGATTGTAAATGCGCCAAGAATGGTATCGCCCACATTGTTGCCGAGCTGCTGCAGTCCTTCTTGATTTTGTGTAAAAGCTTGCGGGTCGATCAGGCCGTCCTTATACAAGGAAGCCAGGTAGGCAAGTCCGTCTTTCCATTCCGGTTGGCTAGCCGACAGCTGCACTTCGCCATCTTTTACCCGGATGTAGGAATATGGCTGGTTATCCCCGTTGTTATAGATAAAGGCATTCATGAGATAGCCTGTAAGGTCGCCATGCCAAGTCAAAAGTGCGCCGCTCAGCGGAACCTCATCCGCCTTGCCGTTGCCGTTCGGGTCTTGCGTCTTGAACGCTTTGAGCACGTTCGAGAATTCTTCCGTTGTCTTTGGCATTTCCAGCCCAAGCTTGTCGAGCCACTTCTGGTTGATCCACAGCTTTTGCGCATACCAACAGTGGTAGCATTCATTAACCTGCGGCATACCGTAGATGTTTCCGTCCGCAGCTGTCACTGCCGTCTTCAAATCGGGACGTTCCTCGAAAATTTTCTTAATGTTCGGAGCGTACTGATCGATCAGCTCGTTCAGCGGCAGGAAGACGCCTTGTTTGCCGAATTTCATTTGCTCTGCCGGCGTAAAGTTACCGCTCAGAAACACTTCCGGGTAGTCGCCGCTCGCCATCAGCACGTTGCGCTTATCGTTATTGTCGTTAGGAGGACCTACGATGAATTGCAGCTGGACGTTCGTTTTCTCTTCAACTTGCTTCGTGAACGGATTTTTCAGCGTCGAAAGGTTAGGAGACTGGTTGATAAAAGCAGATAGCTTCACTGGTTTGGCACTTTCGCCATTGTCGCCCCCGTTACTTCCTTCGCTTGATCCGCCGTTATTGGAGCATGCGCTCAGCAGCAGCATAGCTGATAAAATAATGCCAAGCGATATTTTCCACGTTTGTCTCATTTTCAAGCACCCCTTATAAGTTGTCTTTTATAATCTCGGCTTCTCCCCGCCAATATTTGTCTATTTAACCTTTAAGAGAACCGATCATGACCCCCTTTACAAAATGCTTCTGAACAAATGGATATATGATGAGGACAGGCAGACTGGAGACGACGATGAGTGAGAATTTGAGCAGATCCTTCATCCCTTGTCTGGCTTCCATTGTTCGAATGTCTACCATCATCGAGTTATCCACGGAATTCTGAATCAGAATTTCCCGGAGGATAAGCTGCAGCGGATAGAGATCGACGTTTTTCAAAAAGATCAAAGCATCGAAGTACGAGTTCCAAGCGGTTACCGCATACATCAGGGCAAGTACAGCAACTACCGGCTTGGATAGCGGAAGTACAACCGACCATAGAAACCGGAGATCGGAGCAGCCGTCGATGGCAGCCGCCTCATTCAATTCCTCCGGGATGCTCTCTTGGAAGAACGTTTTGGCGATAAACACTTGCCAGACCGCAACGGCCTGAGGCAGCAGCAGCGCCCATCTGGTATCGATGAGGCCTAAGCCTTTTACTGTAAGATAATAAGGAATCAAGCCGCCGCTGAAGATCATCGTGATGATAATCATATACATGATCGGCGAGCGTCCGTAGAACGTACGCTTGGACAGCGGATAAGCAAGCGCAAAGGTTAAGGAGACGCTTATTAGCGTGCCGACGACCATATAAATTAGCGAGTTGTAATAACCCAACCAGATACGCGGATTATTCAATACGGCTGTATAGCCTTTGAGCGAAAACTCGACCGGAAACAGCCACACTCGTCCCGATACGACCGCTTGCGGAGAACTGAACGACGAGCTGACGATGTAGATGAGCGGGTAAAGCACCACAATCAGGACAGCGATTAGTACGGTATAGATGATGCCAAGCAGAATTTTGTCCGACACTGGCTCTTTGATGGCATTCGTTTTCTGCATGTTAGAACAACCCCGATCCCGTAGCGCGTCTTGCCCCGAAATTGGCGAGCAGGATGAGCACTAGATTGATGATGGAATTAAACAATCCGACGGCTGCCGAGAAGCTGTAATTCGCCTGGACAAGTCCAACCTTGTACACATAAGTGGAGATAATCTCCGAGGAGCTTGTGTTTAGCGGATTTTGCAGCAAATATACTTTCTCGAAGCCGATATTAAGCAGTTGCCCCATATTCAGCACCAGCAACAGCACCATAATCGGCATGATGCTTGGCAGGTCGATATGAATGATCTTCTGAAGCCTGCTTGCGCCGTCCAGCTTGGCCGCCTCGTAGAGCTGAGGATTGACTCCGGCTAAAGCAGCTATATAAATGATGGCGTTATATCCCATGTACTGCCACGCATCCGACAGAACGAAAATCGATTTGAACATCGACGGTTCCCCGATAAAGTTAATGGAATCCAGACCAAGCGCCGTGCGAATGTGATCAATGACACCAATTCGCGGTGCTAGGAACAAGAGAATCATCGATACCATAACGACAGTGGAGATGAAGTAAGGGGCATAAGAAACCAGTTGAACGGTACGTTTGAAGATGCCGTCCCGTAGCTCATTAATCATGAGCGCCAAGATGATCGGTACCGGGAAGCCGATTGCAAGCGCATACAAGCTTAGGAACAACGTGTTTTGGATTAGCAGCCAAAAGTTCGGTTGATTGAAAAATGCTTCGAAATGTTTTAAGCCGACCCAAGGACTGCCCCAAATGCCCAGCTTCGGATTCAAATCCTTAAAGGCGATTTGAATGCCGAGAATCGGAACATATTTGAATAGAATGAAATAAAGCATCGGCAGCAAAATAAGAAAGTAAAGCTGCCAGTGTCTGCGAATCTTGCGCATCGCTTCGCTTAGGCCCGTCCGTCTGGTTGCCGGTATAGTTCTTGATGCTTCGGTTATGATGTTGTTGGACATCCCCGTAAACGCCTCCCTGTGAGCTACTGGTTTGTTGTTGGGCCAACTATACCGCAGCCTTGCAGGGACGGGCAATTTACAAGATTCTGGCGGTAAACAAAAATCGGATTGCGTTCACAAAGCGCAATTCGACTGGTTTTTCCGGCTATTCTAAACCTTTTTCCGAGTTTTTACTTTTACTTCTCTTTCCGGTAATCGCCCGGTGTGACACCGGCAATCCGCTTGAACACCCGATTAAAAGAAATCGGATTCAAATAACCGACACGCTTGCCGATTTCCTGAATGCTCAGCTCCGTATCCTTGTCCGTTAGAAGCTGCTTAGCAAGTTCAACCCGCCGGTTAATGAGGTAGTCGATGAACTTAATGTTGAATTGCTCCTTGAACAAGGCGCTGACGTTTTTTGAAGGAATATCGAACTGCTGGCTGAGATGAACAAGCGACAAATCGGGATTATGCACGTTATCGTTAATGTATTGCTTCATTTTGACCGCGATTTCCGATGCTTCTCCCCTATCTGCTTTCTCGGCGACTGCATATTCGAGCTTCTCCATAATGCCCAGCATTTCTTCCTGAACGTCTTCCAAAGTTTCAAACTGGTCGATAATGTCCTTCATAATCTCACGGTTCGTCTCGATCATTTCATCATTGAGAATAATACCGTGCATTTGTTCAAATAGATAATAGGCGAAATAATTGAGCAAATTAACGATATCGTCCCGCTTCAGCTTATTCAGCTTGAACTGCTCGTAAAGTGCCGTATATTTCGCCCGCCATTCAGGGTCCATTAAGCGGAAGCCATAGACGAGGCTACGGATTCGCTCCAAATGATCGTACATCTCAAAGGATGTTCCCGTATCTGTCTCCCAATAGCCAATCATCCGGTTGTTGCCCAGCACGACTCTGTAATTGACCGCTTCAATGGCCGCTTTATAGGAAGCTTTAAGTGTGGATACTGTATCGGTCGACTGGCCGATGCCGATAGTTACCGTAAACGGCAGATTTGCCCGAATCCATTGCAGCGCATTGTAGGACAGCTTGAGGATATTGTCCATCAGCATCGCCTGATTCTCTTCCTGCACATAGATAAAACCGCACATTTCCTTATCGTTCATCCATTCGCTCCAGCTGCGCAGACCGAACTTCTGCACCAGCTCCACATACATATTCTGAATAATGAACCGGAACAGGATCATGTCCTGCTCCTTGTAACGGGAGAGAACGTCCGAGTACTTATCGACGGAGATGACGATAACGACCGCCTTCTGGAACCCGCCGATAAAACCGTGGCGTTCCATTTCCGTACTCCATTCCTCGCTCGCCAGCGATCTGGAGCCGCTCATCACCTCAAGAAAGATCGATTTTTTACGATATCCGATGTTCAAGTCTGATTGTGATTTGAACAGATTGAAGCGCTGAACGAGGGAATCAACTGTTGATTCGATGTAATGGAATTCATTCCGATCCCCGTCACTCTGCTCGCCTCCTGAAGACTGGGACAGATTGTCCAGCTTTGTAATAAGTGCACGGAGCGGCTTATAGTTTCGGTTAGTCATATAGACGATAGCCAGCAGGCCCAATACAGCAATGATTAGAGCGAGCACGATCCATACGTCGGAAAAGGTTTGAACGATCGTGAACCGGCTTTCCTTTTGCAGGCCGCTCTCATAGGACCATCCGGTATAGTCGGACACAAGATTCGAGAACGCCGTCTTGTTGCCCGCTGCTCCAGCATCGGCAGCCAGAATCGGCTTTCCGTCTTTGCCAGTAATCGTCACATAGCTGGACGTTTGATCTGTACGCTGCGCGACAAAATCCTTCAGTGCGCTTACGCGCACGTTAACGATGATGAGCCCGCTCTCTCCACGGCTGGTCAAATATTTGCGTGCGAGCGATACGACAGACTCCTCCCTTGAGGCTTGGAATTCCTTGAATGGGCGCTCATTCGTCCAATGATAGGAATAGCCATCCTTCTGTAACTCCTTAATAAAATCCCGGTCCGGAAACTGCTCCAGCGGCGATACAGTGTTCGAGCTCAGCACGTAGCCGTCCCGTTCGCGCACCAAATAGATGGAGTGAATAATTTGATTGAGCTGTTTCATATTGTTGAACTCTTTGGACATGAGATACGTGAAATAAACGGAAGGCTGGCCTTCCTGATCGAAGTAATCCAGCAGATTGAACTCCGAGGATTTGTTGCGGGTCTGGATCGTCACCATCATATGGTCGATCGTCTGCAGCGGCTGCTCGACGCTTTGCAGCATCTGATTGTTAATGCCCGCGTAAATATAAGCCGTATCCTTCTGGGCACGGTCGGTTAGTATTTGAAAGAAGATAAAAAACAGAAATGAAATCATTAGAAAACAAACAGGCATATATGAGAACAGCAAGCGATAGTACCAATTTTTTTTCAAATTTCATTCCTCCTCTGCCCAATTTGATGTAAGCGCTTTCCGAAAAATTTGCGACTGGTCTGCTTATTTTAACAATCGTGTTTGGTTTATGACAAGGGAAAAAATGACCTTTAATTACAAAATCTATTTACGGCTTCCGACACAGTTCGTCCCGAATACTTAATAAGCAGCGCCGCCTGACGAATCCGCATGGCATTCAGTGTCTCCACAATGGTAGCGCCCGTCTCCTGCTTGAACAAAATGGGACAGTCTGGATTCTCATTCTCGCAAATGGCGCCACAGCGGACGCTGCTCCCGGGAATCATGCAGCACGTTGTGAAGCGCACGGTAAATCCCGGTTTTCATCGGATCATTGCCAATCTGCTGAATGATCAGCTCTTCGCAAGGGAGGAAACCAGTCTCCGTCAGCTTCGCCTTGTTAATTGCCTGTCTTTTTCTTCTCAGATTCGGGATAGCGGTCACCAACAATTTTGATCTTGCTAATCTCATCATGAATTGTCATCAATTCCTGCTCGGTGAAGACGATCTCGGTTGCTGCAATATTTTCTGAGATTCTAGTGACATTTGTTGTGCCTGGGATAGGTACAATAGAGGGTTTCTGAGCAAGAATCCATGCTAGTGCAATTTGCGCTGTGGTTACATTTTTCTTCTCTGCCAGCTTACTCAGGTACTGAACAACCACCTGATTGGCTTCCATCGCTTCCTTTGTAAAGCGCGGAAGCTCGCCCCTATTGTCGTTCTCGGTGAACGAAGTATTCTTGTCTAATTTCCCGGTAAGAAATCCACGACCAAGGGGACTATAAGCTACCAAACCGATCCCCAATTCATCGAGTACGGGAAAAATGTCTCTTTCCAGCTCTCGCCACCACATCGAGTATTCACTTTCCACTGCCGTCAGTGGTTCAACGCTATGCGCACGACGAATCGTTGCAGCACTCGCCTCTGACAATCCCCAGTGAAGTATCTTACCGTCTTTTTTCAACTTTTGCATCGTCAACGCCACATCTTCAATTGGAACCTTTGGATCTACACGATGGATGTAGTATAAATCGATATAATCTGTTTTTAATCTTTTTAAAGATCCTTCAATCGAACGAACAATGGATTCAGGTCGGCTGTCCAGTTCATTTGTTGTACTAGCAATTTTATGGCCTCCTTTCGTTGCAATCTGTACCTTATGCCGATGCCCTGTGAGCGCCTCACCAACAAGCTCCTCATTGGTGTAAGGTCCATAAACCTCCGCTGTATCAAACATCGTGATGCCAGCATCAATAGCTGAGTGTACAACGGCAATCATTTCACCCCGGTCTTTTGCCGGTCCCCGATGGTAGTTCAGCCCCATACATCCAAATCCAACTTCAGAGGTTTCCAAACCGTTGATTCCCAAAATTCTTTTCTTCATCATCTTTTCCTTTCTTAACCGTATTTTGTATCAGGCTCATAAATTTGTGTAAGAGTATCTAGTTCTATGGTAATTTCCAAAGCGAAAGATTTCTAATACCTATGATGAATGTTTTATCATGCCTAATATGTATCGTATAATTATCTGTAAGTTATCCATTAGCGGACTTATGGAAGGATGATTTGAAATGGATATTCGTGTTTTGAAGTATTTTTTAACTGTGGCTAACGTAGGCAATATAACAAAAGCTGCAGAGATTCTTCACATTACACAACCAACACTAAGCAGACAGCTTATGGATCTTGAAGAAGAGCTGGGTTCTCGCTTGTTTATACGGGGCAAGAGGCAAATCACGCTGACCGATAGCGGGCAACTTTTTCAACAACGGGTAAAAGAAATTATTTCCCTTCTAGATAAGACAGAAAGAGATCTAGCAGAACAAAAAGATTTGATTGGTGGCGTTGTTTCTATTGGATGTGTTGAGTCCACCGTTTCTAGAGCGTTGCCAGAGTTATTAGAGGGATTCTCCAGTCGGCACCCTAGGGTACAATATGAATTGTACAGCGCAGACGGAGATGACATTAGAGAGAAACTTGATCGAGGAAATATCGATATCGGTATATTTTTGGAACCCATTGAAACTGCAAAGTATGAATTTATTCGATTACCCTATGAGGAAAAGTGGGGGATTCTGATGAGACGTGATGATCCTCTTGCTCAGAAAAAATCGATTGGTATTGAAGACATTCTTGCTTTACCCTTAATTCCACCCCGACGTACAATTGTACAAAATGAGATTGCAAGCTGGCTTGGAGTTGAGAATGATAGCCTGTCTATTTTTGCATCACATAATTTACTGACGAATGCTATGCTGTTGGTAGAACGCAAACTTGGATATGCCATTTGTGTGAGTGGATCTTATACGATCCGGGAAAGTAGTCGTACTTGTTTTGTTCCATTTGAACCTGAACGAACCACTAGTCATGTACTCGCTTGGAAAAAGAATAAAATATTCAGTTCAGCTACTGCACACTTTATTCAGTTTATTAAAGATACCTATCAAACTTAATCTCCATGATTATTAAAATAACCCAAAGCCCACGTACTGCTCCAACTTGAGCAATACGTGGGCTTTTACGATCTTAATTTCATCTGAACAGTTAGGTGAACTTCTCCAGTATTTTTGGATTCAGCATGAATTCATATTCCTAATCCTAAATATTCATCTTATCGCTGGCTTCGCCTTATTCGCCCAGGTTGTTCCAGAACGCTTGAAAGGCACCTTTCTCGATTTCGAAAAATACCGGTACATTGCCGTAACGTACCAGCCCTTCCCCAAACAGGACTAATTGGACCTGCGTCTTATCTTCGAGCGTCAGGTAGATGATCTTGCGATCTTCCTGCCCGTAAAGGCGCTCCTCCAGTTCAGGGCTAGTTGCTACCGGTTTGGCAGCGTATAGCGCTGAGATAAAGCTGTTCAGCGCTTTGTCCGCTGCGAGCAGCTGCAACTGCTGCAAGCCGTTGTTCCAGCTGGCGAAGGTCTCCCACTGCGCCGAAGCGACGTTACCCTCGAGGTGAAGCTTGCCGATCAGGTCTTCGCCGCTGCCGATAGTGATACCGTTGCTCTGGTCAAACAGTTGGGCATGCCCCTGACCATCGATCTCGGTGTAAGACATGATGCGGAAATTCGTGTCGTAGCCATTGACCGCATAGATGTCCGCTTCTCCTATGTTGGAGGCCAGTTCTGTGTACTCATCCTTGCCGCTCAGTTCATGAATGCCGCCAGTCGTAGTACCCAGCTTCTCGCCTCGCAGAGCAAGAGCATCCGTACCGTCAAGCGATGTAGCAGACTGTGTATAAACGTTGCCCTGATAAACCACCAGTTGAAGCATATCGGCCATCACGCCATCCTTGGAATCCGGCAGCTCTGTCTTCGGAATCACCACCGGGTCGAATGACGCACCCGGAGTGACCTGTGCCACCTGCGTCGCTGGCGCGGTCGGTCCATTCACTTGCTGCCATATGCTTGGCGCCGCAAGTCCAACACTGGCAGCGATGACGACGCTTGCTGCAATATATAGCGGTTTTCGCTGGCGCTTTTGTTGATGGCCTTGTGTGTTCAATGTTTCTTCTATCCGTTTTTTCATTTGGTCGTTTGTTTTCATATGGTCCACCGCTTTCTTATAGTTACGTTTGAATTGTTCCTCGTTCATTGGGGTTCTGCTCCTTCCAGCTCCAGTTTTAACAGCTGTCTTCCCCGCTTCAATCGCATCTTCACCGCAGACTCGCTGATCTGCAGGATCTCGCCGATTTCCCGGATCGGATAATCTTCGTAATAGTACAAATGCACCACCGATCTATACTTGACGGGCAGTGACAGCACGAGTTCAATCAGTGCCTGATCTTCGGGGTTGTCTGTCGTAAGGGGATCTGCTCCCTCCAGCTTGACCTCCCGTTTGCGCCAGCCTCTGCCTAATAAGGATTTACAATGATTGGTGATGACCCGGATCAACCATGCTTTCTGATGTTCTGCATCGTTGAACGTAGGGGCTTTTTCCATTAACTTGATGAAGGTATCCTGAGTGGCTTCCTCCGCGTCCTCTCGCCTGCCAAGGTGCACCATCGCGATCCGGAACAGCGTATCCGCGTAAGTCTCATAGACTTTCATCATATGATCTCCCCGTTGGGGCTTTGATCGCTGCATGGTTGTTCTGCCCTCCTTTATATTTCTAACACTCTCAAGGACGGCATTTGGTCACATTTTGTTGTAAATTTAATGCTCTCAAGTCCAATTGGGATTCATAGAGCGCAGCTTCTTTTGGCAACAAATAGCTTACGGAAAATGTAGACAGACAAAAAGCCGTCATTATGACGGCTTACATGTTTTAACGCACTATGGTAGTTACAGCAATAACAGAAAGTGAGTTAAATACTTCTATGGATCACACTTTTTGTCTCTGCTGCCTCAAAAATGGTCTCAATCAGTACAAGTACTCTGTGAACTTCATCATTCTTAATTGCAATCTCAGATTTCCCTTCAAGTACAGAGACAAAATTTTCATAGAAGCTTTGCTCCTCCAAGTCCGGCTTTTCTATCGCAAACTTTAGTGTGGACTGTTCGGACGGCGGTGCCATCGTTTTGGTCAATCCCTGCCCCGCTTGGATCGGTTTCGGCTCTATATGTGCAACATCCGGATTTCGAGTGATAATCTCTCCACTTAAATCCCAGTCCCTAATCACTGCAGTACCTTCCGTTCCTTTGAGATACCATCTCGGTAACTTCACATAATTGGTCGTTCCCACTTCAATAAGTGCTGTCAGGCCATCTTTAAACGTAATATAACTCGTAAAACCATCATCCACTTCGGTTCCTAAAATATAACTTAAATTAGCCGCAACACTTTCAATTTGACTATCTGTAATCTGTAGCAGTTGGTCCAGCAAATGCACGCCCCAATCGAGCAGCATACCTCCACCGTAATCTTTCAGCTGGCGCCAGTCGCCAGGAATGCCGTTGGCTCCTTGAACCCGGGATTCCAAATGGAACAGCTCACCCAATGTCTTTTTATCGATGATGTCCTTGGCAGTCCGAAAATCTTCATCCCAGCGACGATTTTGATGGACCGTAAACACGCGTTTCTCCTCGTTCGCTACCTTGACGATATCATTAAAATCCTTGCTGGTTATTGTAACCGGTTTTTCGCAAATTACATGTTTACCCGCCTGCAGAGCTTGAATGGCTATATCTTTGTGAACATCATTAGGTGTAGCAATTAAAACGATATCCACCAGCTCATCTGTTAGAACAGCATCCAGATTTGCGTATGTTTTATAGCCGGCTTCTTTTCCCAATTCCATCCGATATTCAACCGTATCGTATACCCCAATTACGGAAATCTGTGATACTGGCTCAATTAACTGGCAATGATAGCTGCCCATCCCCCCAAAGCCAACAATTGCTATATTATAAATTCGGTTATTCATCTTTATCGTCCTTTCCTATTTTGAATATGCCTATATGATAGATTATGATAGACTTCTTACAACAAACTTATGTAAAAAAGATGAGTGGCTGCGACCTTGATTCATGCAAGATGCACAGCACCTCAACTTGTTTAATACCCTTATCATACAAGTCTCATAAAAGACTATCTTCCTATTTTCTTGCTGTTTTATTCCCGGATATTGTCATGCGATACTTTAAAGGCGATGTGCCCGTCGCTTCCTTGAAGAAGTGATGAAACGTCTTAACGCTGTTGAATCCGGCCTGCTCTGCTATTTCGGTAATCGAATAATTTTCATTGAGCAAAATCCATTTCGCTTTATTAAGTCGATATTCATTTAGAAAAGTTACAAAGGTCATTCCTGTATTTTTCTTAAAAAACTTAGTGAAATAATAAGGACTGAACCCTATATAGTCGGCAACGTCTTTTAGTATAATGGATTCCTGGTAATGGCTTTCTACATATTCAAAAATTCGTTCCAGCTTTAATAGCATTTCTTTGGTCGGAGTCAGGATATGTTCCGAGATTTGGGGTCGATGTTTCTCACTCCCTCTTGGTACTTCTCTTAGAATAAAAGCCAACATTTCATAAAGTTTGGCCTTGATCATATATGCATAGCCCTCTTTGCGCTCGTAATCTTCAGTGCTTATGTTTTGCAGAAGAGGAAGAAGCTTGGTTGCCGTTTCACGAGGCCAGTTCCTGCTGGATTGCTCTATTTGAGTAAAGATATCACGAAGCGACCGATCATCGTAAATTAGTGTGGATACGTCTTGGAACAGGCTCAGATCAAATTGAATAACAATTCGCTCACTGTCAGGGGATGACAAAAAAAAGTGGACTTCACCGCCATTAATGAATTGGACTTCCCCCTGCTTCAGACGGATCACCTTGTCATTCAATCCCAAATCCAGACTTCCCTGGGTAACATAAATAATTTCAATTTCCTTATGCCAGTGAGGATAACAGAGCACATCCCCTTTGTGAATAAAGCTCCGAAATGGGAGTCGTTTGTCAAGTTCCGGAATTTCCAGATATAAACTCATCTACGCTAGCTGTCCTCCTTATATATGTTGCATTCAATATATATTATGTAACCGTTTTCACAAAAACCACCTGTGCAAATTCCTTATTTTCACTCTCTGTAGATCCAATAATAATTCAAAAGGATATGTTTATAAACGTTTTTCTCATACCAATTGTTGCTGAGTATTCCTGCGTCATCCATTCGATTTTGAAGGTAACACTGCAATGTAAGATTAAAAACAAGCCTTTTCAAAAACCGTACATCCGATATCCGGATGTACGGTTTTGTTTACATTCTAATTCCCTTGTTCCTTTATTACCTGTTCAATTCCCAACAAAATCAGCTTCAAGCCGAACTCAAACGCTCCGTCGCTCCCCATCATCTCAAACAACCCGCCCTTGTGCATTCTTCGGAACAGTCCTGCTTCTGTCTCGCTCATGGAGTCCAAGAGCTGAATCATCTCCCCACCCGAAAGCTCTCCCTGATCCTTAATCATTACGGATACTGTGCGCTGATGCTCATAATTATCCAGAACGAAGAAGAAAACATAGTTCACAAGCGTAAGAACGGCTTGCAATTTCTGCTCTTGCTCAAGTGGCGTCGATTCCATGCAGAGCAGCATACGGTTGGTGAAGCGAATCATGTCCGGCTCATGTGGCAGCGTCTGCATCATAAGCTGCGTGGAGCAGGGATAACGGCGGAGTACACTCCGTATCGATATTGCAAGGCCCTCCATTTGCACCTTCCAGTCCCCGTCGGATTGGAATTCGTTCAGGATCATTTTCGATATCTGGTTGGCCAGATGCTGGTAGAGATGCTGTTTGCTCCTAAAGTACCAGTACAGAGAAGGAGCCTGAATACCCAGCCGATCGGCCAATCGCCTCATACTGAATTTCTCAATACCTTCATCCCCAAGAAGCTCCCAAGAGGCTTCCAAAATCTTATCCTCCGAAATCTGAGGCTGTTGTTTTTTCATCCGTATCCGCCCTTTTATCTAACAGTGTAAGATTATGCTTTACAGGTTCATAAGTTCATGATACCATCTAACACTGTAAGGCACAAACTAACACTGTTAGATTGAAAGTTGGAATATCATTCGAATTCGAATTCCAATTCATTTCAAAAAATAAATGAAGAAAGTAGTGACTCACACATGGATGCAGAAAACCTCCATTATTTTGAAAAAGCACCGATCGCAAAAGCCGTAGCTCACTTCGCTGTACCGATGATGTTAGGTACGTCGATGAGTGTCATCTATTCTATCCTGAACGCCTATTTCCTTGGTACATTGGGCAATACTGCCATGTTAACCGCGCTCGCGCTAACCTTGCCATTATTCGCGGTGATTATGGCGCTCGGCAACTTGATTGGTATGGGTGGCGGTACATTTATATCCCGTTTGTTAGGAGAAAAAAGATATGAGGATCTAAAACATGTTTCTTCATTCGCCTTTTACAGCAGTTTAGTTCTTGGACTTATCGTAATGGCCATCGGCCTTCCACTGATCGACCCAATTGTTCATAGCTTGGGAGCAACGCCTGAATCCTTCGGATATACTAAAGAATATGTCACGATTATGCTTATCGGTTCCCCTTTCGTCATATTATTCTTCACGCTGGAGAACATCGTGCGCTCGGAGGGTGCAGCAATCACATCCATGATCGGTATGATTCTCAGTGTGGTTGTAAATATTATTCTTGATGCTATTGTCATCTTCATCTTTCATTGGGGTGTAATCGGCGTTGCTTCTGCAACGGTCATTTCTAACTTGGTTGCCAGTGTTTTTTACGCATTCCATATGGGATATAAAAGCCAATTCTTGACTGTCTCCGTAAAATGGTTCAAGGCTTCCAAGGAAATTATGAGTAATGTGTTCAAAATCGGAGTTCCCGTCTTTATCATGAGTATCTTCTTGGGTGCAATGTCGCTCATTTTGAACCATTTTCTTGTCGAGTATGGAGATCAGGCCGTAGCGGGGTACGGAATTTCATCACGTTTGTTGCAATTTCCTGAGTTTATACTGATGGGCTTATGCGAGGGAGTTGTCCCATTGATTGCCTTCTCTTTTACAGCAAATAAATTACGCATGAAGCATACCATTGGATTTACGATCAAAGCGATTTTGGCGTTAGCTGTTGTGTTCGGCGTTGTCGTCTATTTGATTTCCGACCACTTAATTGGTTTATTTACGAATGACCCGCAATTAATTGAAATGGGTAGCTACATTCTGCATGTGACGTTCCTATCCTTGTTCATTACAGGAATGACCTCGTTGTTTGTGGGGATTTTCCAAGCAACAGCGCAAGGAACCGCCGCGTTTGTAATGTCAGTCATTCAAGGAATTACTCTGATTCCTGTACTCTATATCGCCAACCGATTGAATGGCTTCCATGGGGTGGTATGGTCACTCGTCATTGCGGATCTCGTCGCGTTCCTTGTTGGAGCTATCATGCTGTATATTCTGCGCAACAAATTGCAGCCAGATTTAGAGAATCTAGTGCATTAGAAAACATCATACACGGTGACAGAGTGTACTATAGAGCGCTATGCACAGGCTTAATCTTCCGATTTATAAATTCAAATAAGAACGCCCAATCTTTTCTAAAAAAATTGGGCGTTTTCTATATTATGAATAGCGGCCCCAAGACCGCAGCTGCATTAAATATTTAGTTTTCCCCTTCTTCTGCATACTTCAATCATTTTCTTCTAATACGTTCCAATCTAGTGTAAAACCACGCGGTCTTTGCGTGATCACTTAAATAATATTTTTAAATCTATCGTTTATCCTTGTCATAACAGGATTCAACAAGAACAGCCATGTGCTATTGTCCGAAGCCGGAAGCAAAACAAGCGGACTTTTTGTACCAGCATAACGTATTCGGATGTTATCTGATTCAATACACCGTAATGTACTTATAAGATACTTGCCATTTATCGTAATGCTAAAATTTTCTCCGTTCTTTTCTTCCAAAAGAAGCTCATCTCGTACATCACCAATTTCGGACGTACTTGATATAAGCTCCAGCCTCTTCTCTGAAACATGTATTGTAATTAAATGCTGATCAGCCAACACAAATACGCGGTCAATCACTTGCTTAAATGATTTGACATTCAAGATAAGCTCGGAGACAAAAGTGGATGGAACAAGATTTCTGGTTGATGGGTATAAACCTTCGATTAACACCGATTCAATAATCTGATTTTGCGCTATAAACCTGATCTCATGATGGCTAAGTTGTATGGTTACCATTCCGTCGCCCTCATCGTCCAGCAGTTTGACTATCTCCATTAAGTTAACACCAGGAATTACTGCACTTCCGAAAAATTCCCTTTCGTTCTGAATACAGATTGACCGTGAGGCCATTCTTATAACCCCGTCTGTAGCGATCATAGTAAGCTGATTTCCTTGAACCTCAAGCGATACTCCCGTCAAAATCGGTTTCGCTTCAGAAGTTGAAACTGCCCCGGCTACCTGTTTGATCAAAGACTTTAATAAGCTGGACGATACATCTATGCTTTTACCTGTGTATTGATGATATGTTGTAGGGATAAATGGGTAGTCACTAGGTGACATTCCGCTCAGGCAAACGCGTGTGTTCCCAGAAGTAATATTTAGTAAAAGTTGCTCGTTCACCTCCAAGACCACATTTCCATCATTCAATTTACGAATGATTTCATATAGATACTTGGCTGGGCAGACAATGCTCCCCTCCTTAACAATATGAATCTTGTTATTATCAGTAATACAAGCCCTATGTTGGACCGTTAGACTTGCATTACTAGCGCTAAAAACGACCTCTTTGCTTCCTGCATATATGTATAGCCCGGACAAGACACCCTGACTATTATTTGATAAAGCCTTAAAGACATGTTGAATAGACTTAGATAGTAGATCTCTTGATAAGTGCACTAACAACTTATTCACCTGTCTTTCTTATTACCGTTGTAATAGGCCTCAATCAAATTTCTTAGAAATGAAGACCGAGAGATCTCTAGATCTTCACACTCACGATCAACTTCTTCCCAGATGTCTTCAGTTAGAGTTAAGGAAACCTTCTTTGTCACGCCGATTCCCTTTCTTCCTGCCCCCTCACGCGGCCCTCCACGGGTAAAAACGAAGCCGAGCTGACCGTCTTTCTTAGAAAGACCAATCTTAAATTGTTTGTCCTCCATCTTATTTATCAACTCCATTGAATTAGGTTACTTAAATCAATAATCCTTAGTCACATTTTACCACATATATCTATATGCTGCCACTGAGTGAATACTCATCGAATCTGGAATCGCTACAAGGGCCTTATCCTGGAATAAAACAAGAACTTACAATTAAAAACAAAAAAAGCCGCTGCTTAGCGACTTTCAATGGGAAAATCTATTATCCAAAATAATGTGACGCATCATACGAACTGCATTTTCCAACTAAAAACACACAAAACGATAAGCACTTTTATTCAATTACGCTGCAATCAGCAAGAACTTCTGGTTTATAGCGCATGCTGTCCGATTCTGTGATGGGACGAATGACTCTGCAGGGTACACCCGCTGCAAAAGATCCTTCAGGGATATCCTGCGTCACTACACTTCCAGCACCAATGACGCATCCGTCACCAATGGTAACACCGCCGCATACGGTGACGTTAGCCGAAATCCAAACATCATTTCCGATGGTGACAGGTTTAGCATAACATAGCGACTTAGGTTCCCCGTTTTGGTCCAGCATTTGTCGACGTTCTGAGGCAATGAATGGGTGAACCGGTGTAACAATGGTCACATTAGGTCCAAAGCTGACGTGATCACCAATGGTAACCTTAGCATCATCCTGGACGGTCAGATTGTAGTTCGCAAAAAAATGGTTTCCAATTTCTGTGTGAACGCCATAATGAAAGAAAATGGGGCCTTGTATAAAACAACGCTCTCCTTTTCGGCCCAGAATCTGCATGAGTAATGCTTCGCGTTCCTCCGTTTGATCCTCAAAAGTACGACTGTATTGACTACTAAGATTGTGAGAGCGAAGCTTAATCGCCTTAAGGTCAGGATGGCCGGGGCTAAATAAGATCCCATTAAAAATTCGTTCTTCTTCAGTCATGTTATCAACTCCTGTTATAAATACTTCGATACATGGATCAATCAAACTGCTAAGATAAATAATAAAACACACTTTATACAATACCTTTATAATGAATATTTATAAAGTGTATAAAAAGCATCCTACGAAATCAACTACAAAACAAGTGTATTTATCCACACCATTCCTGTCAATGAATACTCGGAGGCTTTTCGTTCTTACAACAAAGTTTATTTCCCTTACAAACTGATTCCCTTTTCGTTTCGTACTTTGTCCGGTGTTACATCATTTCCATCTGGATCAAGTATGGTAAGCACTGAAAAAGTGTTTAGAACTTGCCCACGAATTTCCCGTAAATAGTCTTCTCGTAATACTTGTTGTTCCACTCGTTCCGCATTGGTCAAACCTTCTTCACGCTCTTTTTTCGCCAATTCATTAATGCGACCTAAATGTTTAATCATCCTTTTCCTCTCCTTCTTTACAATTAATCTTACTGGTAGTCTAGCACCGAAATGCATACATTGCACCTATTTATTAGATAACGTCGGGAAATATGGAACCACTTCCACCACTTTTATTCTATAGGATAGTATTTGTGATATTGTATACTTTTTTATACCAAAAGGGAACTGCCACGTTCGACAGTCCCCGTCTCCTAATTACTGCTTGCCTTGAAGCTCCTCATGCCATTCCTGTTTGAGCTCACTCCAATGTGCTCGTTTTTCCAGCGCAGCCTGGAAATCACTCCAAGCCTGTTCAAATTGTGAGTCATCCTTAGCCATAATCAGCTTGGCTTTATACTCTTTTCGCACATTATCAAGTTCAGGCAAATATTTCTCCCATAAGCCACCCGGTTTGGCTTTCACCATATCGTAGTTTTCAGCAACTCTGGTTCCACCCATTTTGCCAATCTTTTCGGTGAATTCGATCGTTTTGAATCTTCCTTTCGGTTCAGTAACCCCATAATTCCACCATGGATACCAGTCGTTACTATAGGAAGAAGCCGCGTAAAGCTCTGGCGTCGTGCTTGCCTTCTTCGCTTGATCTCCAGAGTCATGCAAAGCTTTATATTTCTCGTCCGTGTACACCCATTTTCCTAACGGTTTATCCACCCAATCCCAGAACACTCCTGGCGGACCTTCATTCACGACCTGCTGCTGTTCGGGCTTGGGCTGTAGTGTGTAATCGAAGAAAGCAAGAATGGAATCGAGATTTTTAGTTTTTTTATTGATAAAAACGTCATTGGCAGGATAGGGATTGATAATCTGATTAGCGCCAATCTCACTCACGCCATCCACTTTCGGATAGGGAATGACATCATAGTACCATGCCGGATCGGTTGGCCCATCGAGAACTTCCCATAACTGGGCGTCCATATTAAAGAACCCACCTGCATTCATGGCTACACGTCCAGATTTGTTTTTCTCTTTGTAACGCTCCTTCTTGTCTGTAATCGCTTCGTGATCCAGAAGCCCTTCCTGGAACATGTTGTTCATCCATTGATAAGCTGCTTTATATTGAGGATTGTCATAGATAAACTGATAGTCATTGCCTTGCTTCTCTACTGGAATGACGCCGCCCGCTGTGCTGACCGTAACGCCAAATGTACTCAGGATGACATTTTCATCGCTTGCGTCAGACAGAAAACTAAGAGGAATCAATGGTTTCCCGTTTTCATCCTCCTGCTCAGCAGACAATCTCAAATACTTCTCTATACCGTCCAACGATTTCAGATCATCCATCGTCATGCCGGTTTTCTCCAGTACATCTGTACGGACAAACCAGCCGTAGGAAGCCCAACCGGGCCAAGGATCATCGGGATTTTGATCAAACCATGTCGGAATGGAATAGATATGTCCGTCCGAAGCTTTCATTTGATCCAGATAGATTTTCGGAATGGAGGCCAACCCAGGATATTTATCCGGCATATCGAAGTATTGCTCCAGCGGAAGAACGCTGCCCGAACGCGTCATCGCAGTGGTCACGACATCACTACGTGAGAACAGAGCTGCATCATCAAAGCCACCAGTATTCAATTTCAGGTTCAGCTCTGTCATTACATCGCCCTGCGTAGCCTCCAGCCGAACGTCTATGCCCGGTTCCTTTTCTTTCCAATACATTTGGACCATACTTTGGTTATTAATTGTTGCATTCCAGCCCAGCCATAGCTTAAATGAATTTGCAGAACTGCTGCCACTCTCTGTGCTGCTGCTTGAGCATGCCGTTATCCCAAACATCAGTAAAGCCAAGGATAATAGCGCCAGTTTTCTTCCCTTTTGTTGACGTAAACTCATCACATACGTCCCCCTCGGTTATTTTGAAATTGTATAGGATTAGAAAACCCATTCTGTTGCTTCATTTTTCATTGGGTTATCCTTTTACTGAGCCGATAAGCACACCTTTTACAAAATACTTTTGCAGGAATGGGTACACACACAGGATCGGAAGCGCGCTTACCATAACTGTCGCCATTTTGATGGACATGAGTGTAACGTTAGAGAGCATGGTGCCCCGGGCAAGCGCTTCCTGATTATTGTTGGACCCGAGGACAGTCGAGATATCCTGGGCAGACAGCAGTTGTTGCAAAAACGTTTGAACCGGAATCAGATTCTGATCTGAAACATAAAATGCGCCAGAAAACCAGTCATTCCAGTGCCCCACTGCAGTAAAAAGGCCAATGGCTGCAAGCATGGGTTTCGAAAGCGGCATAATAATAACGAAGAGAATGCGGACAGGATTGGCACCATCAATCTCAGCCGATTCGATCAGTGCTTCCGGAATCCCCTGGATGAATTTCATCATCACAAACATATTCCACGCCGAGAACGCGGACGGAATGATATACACCCAGAATGAGTTTAATAATGACAAGTGATTAAGCTGGATATACAAAGGGATTAATCCGCCACTAAAAAGCATCGTAATCAACACGTATCCCAGGAGGGATTTTCTGAAAGGAAGCTGCCGGTAGGACAAGCCATAAGCCGCAAGAAGTGTGATGAGTAAGCCGACAAAAGTGCCTACGATTGTACGGGATATCGTAATTAAGTAGGCATGTTGAATAACCGAATTCCCAAGCACAACCTCGTAATTGTACAAAGTAAACTCTCTAGGCCACAGATAGACACCGCCCTTTGCCGCATCGCTGCCAACGTTCAAGGAAACGGCGAGCATATACGTGAATGGATAGATTACCGAGATACAGAGAAGGGCCAATAGAAACACAATAATTGTCTGGCCCACCCGTTCCCTCATAGAAGTTCTCATATTACCAAAGCCCCTCTCCGTTGAACTTTCGCGCCATCTGATTAGTGCATAGTACCAACACCAGACTGATGACCGAAGAAAGGAGACCCACTGCAGTGGCCATTCCAAAATAACCTTGCTGCAAGCCATTGCGTAAAATATATGTGTCTAGCACATCGGCGACTGGCTGATTGGCCGGATTCATCAGAGGATAGATTTGATCCATGCCTACTGCTATCAGTCCAGGCATACTGAGAATTAACACGATGGAGATGGTCGGCATTATACCCGGCAGTGTAATGTTGCGAATTTGTGCAAGCCGTCCTGCTCCTTCTACCCTAGCGGCTTCATAGAGCTGCGGGTCAATCGTTGTAATTGCCGCCAGATACAGGATCGTATTCCAGCCGACCTCCTTCCATAAACCGCTCACTACGATCATGGGCCGGAACCACTCCGTGGATCCCAAGAAAAAGATTGAATCTCCCCCGAGCTTCTCTATCAACTGATTGACCAATCCGCCGTCCAACGTTAGCAGGGATTGCAGAATGTAAGCCACGACGATCCACGAAAAGAAATGCGGAAGATAACTAACGGATTGGACAAACCGCTTGTATTTGTTGTTTTTCACCTCATTGATGAGCAATGCCAAAATAATAGGAGCTGGAAATCCGAATACAAACTTGAGAATTGCGATGTAAATTGTATTCTTTACCACAATCCAGAACTGTTCATCTTGCAAGAATGAGAAGTTTTCCAAACCAACCCATTCACTACTCCACATCGTGCTGCCAATGTGAAAATCCTTGAATGCCACCTGGATGCCCACCATCGGAATGTAGCTGAAGAGAAGCAGCAGGATCGCACCAGGTAGTATCATTACATATTGCCAACGGTATTTTGCCAGTCGTTCAATCATTTAACCACCTCTGACATCAGTATAGAGATCAATTGAAAGCGGTAACATACAACAACGATCGGATTTCTATCGATTGGATTGGCAATATCAGAAAAAAGCGAAGGAACAACCTTACAAATCAAATACGCTGCGTACGATTAGCTGTGATTGCAGTTCTTCAAGGGAGGCCGGTTTGTTGAGATCATCTTTCTTCAGAGAAATGGTCTTTCTTCCACCTGCTGACAAGTCAAAATAATTGTTACTGAAAATACCGTCTAATTCACTGAAATCAAGCTCCACAAACCGTGCAAAAGCTTTCGAATCAACCGTAATAACAAAACGATCCTCTTCTTCTGTCATCGTGGTCTCAATTGCAGGATCAATAAAACCAAAATGCTTTGGCTTCACAAATAACACTGTACCTTCGCTGACAGCTTCACCATCCACCACAAAGGAAAACTGTAAATACGTATTCCGTTTCTTGGCAGTTGTATCGAGCATCTCAGTGAAATCAAGCTGTTCGAATAATGAGGTTGATAACGCTTTCAACTCAATCACTTTTGAAGAAGCTACGATTTCATTGGATTGCGAATCCATGAGCCTCCATTTCAATTCTCCTTTTACAGCACTCCTACTCTCATTCGATACGTGAAGTTCTACCTTCGAACCCTCTTCCCGAGCCGATACAAGAACAGGCGCGAAAAAGCGTTTGGCTGCATAATGCAGTGCTTTCCAGCGACCAAAGTAATCGATACTGGACCAGGAAGCAACAGGCCAGCAATCATTCAACTGCCAGTACAGTGCTCCCATACAGCGTCCACGATGTCTGCGCCAATGCTCTACCCCACATGAGATACCTTCAGCCTGAATGAGCTGTGAAGCGTATAACAGCGAATTAAAATCTTTTGGCAAGCGATACGTCTCCCCGATGTAATACAGAATTTTCTCATTGCCCGTACCATTCTTCTGATGAGATTCCATGACCGGTGAGAAGATATTGCGGTCTTCTGGCAACGTAAACGTCTCTATGGTCTTGTGATTCGGAAAGGATTGCAATCCGAATTCGGACATGTAGCGCGGGAACAATGTGCGGAATTCGGTAAAAGGTTTCTTGCCATGCCATACATCCCAGTAATGCATGTCTCCGTAATTTTCATCGTTTGGATTGTCAAAGCTGCCTTTGGATGAAGGTGAAGCTAACCAGTAAAACGTGTTCGGATCATATTCCTTCGCAATAGCCGGAAGCAATACCTCGTATTGCTTAATATAGTCTGCTTGTAACTGTAAGGAAGTTTTCTTCGCCCAGTCCCATTCAACCCAAGCCATCTCCTGCTCATTGTTTCCACACCAGATTCCCAATGAGGCATGATGACGCAAGCGTTTCATGTTATCGATGGTCTCTTTTGTAATTGATTGCTGGAATTCCTCAGTCAGTTCATATACACCGCAGGCATACATCAAGTCCTGCCATACAATCAAGCCGTATTCGTCGCACAAATCATAGAAGTAATTCTCCGGATAATGTCCGCCACCCCAGACACGAATTGTATTGAAATGGGCTTGCGCACAGCTCTTGATCAATCGTTCTGTCCGATCTGGGTTACAGCGCGGCAAGATGTTATCTTCCGGAATATAGTCAGCACCCATCGAGAAAAAGGATACACCGTTCACTTCGAATTCGAAGGACTCACCCCACTGATCCTGCTCTTGCTTCACAGTTAATGTTCTCAGTCCAATGCGCTTAACATCACGATCCAACTCCACGCCTTGTTCCATAAGCGCAGTGCTTAGCTGATACAATGGCTGTTTGCCCAGACCATTCGGCCACCATAACTCGGGATGGTCCACTTCAATCCAGATATGATGATTCGCATCATTCACGACAGACGTGCATCCTTTCAATGTCTCCCCGGAAGGAGTATCTAATGTGACCGTGATCTCCCGCTCTTCTTGGACCCAACCAGATGCCCTTACGCGAACATCTAAGGTTACCTTTCCTTCGCTATGCATCTGTGTGATGTAGACATCTTCCAAACGGGCATGATCATAGCCTTGAGTGGAGATATTTCGCCAGATTCCCAAATCAGGTAATTGTGGACCCCAATCCCAACCGAACATGGAGTGTGCTTTACGCAAATGGGAGATTCCTTCTACTGCATCACTGCAGTTAATCAACGGGCGCTCGGCTTGTTTACGCAGTACATACTCTACAGGGGAACGAAGAATAATGTGTATGGTATTTTCACCTTGTTTGATAAAGGAGGTAATATCGATTTCATAAGTACTGTGCATATTACTTACATTCGCGATATTCATTCCATTCAGAAACAATTCGCCAATCGTATCCAACCCTTCACATAACAGGATGATCCGGTCATGCTTGAGATCCGCTGCGCTTACTTCAAAAGAGTGTTTGTATTCATAATCATAATTACACAGTTCAAGTGCCGCCTGCTCTTGCTCGCGGTAGTAAGGGTCTTCCATTTGTCCAGCTTGAAGCAAATCATTAAAGACCGAACCTGGAACCGTAGCCGGAAGCCATTCGGCATGATCCACTCTCTTCATTTGCCACCTGCCATTGAGATTGATAAGCAACATTTGTGATACCTCCTGATGTCTTTGTAATCTATTTCATTCTATCAAGAGGTCTCCATACTTTCTTATGTTGTGTTCGCGGAATTCGTGTGCTATTTTGACATTAACAATAAATGGAGAGGTTCGAGCCATGATCAAATACACAGCATCTACTCACATCCATCCCGACCTGCTCGTAGATCCGTTCTGGGTCGATTCCTTATCGAAAGTATCACCCGAGCATACCCATGACTTTTACGAGTTCTTCATTCTAAGTGAAGGGCAGTGCCAACATATCGTCAATGGAACAACCCAGCATTTAAGGCCGGGCTGCCTTGTCTTTATTCGACCGCATGATATTCACCGTTATGAGCCGGAAGGCGCTCAGGACTGCCGTTTTTTGAATAGCCCGTGTCGATCCGCAGTAATAGAAGAAGCTTTGGCCTACTTGAATGAACAGAAATATGCGCAAGGACTCTTGCAGGCTCACGTTCCCCAGATTGCCATGTTATCTCAGTTAGAAATGACAGAGATGGTTCGAAGCTTTGAACGGATTATGATGCTCTCCACAGTGGATAAGAAGAAGGCTCGCGTATACGCAAAAGGGCTGATTATTCAGATTTTTACGCAGCATTTCTTTGAGTTGGAAACCATTGAACAACCCATTCTCCCGCTGTGGCTTGAGCATGCGATCTCCAAAATGCAGCTGAAAGAAAACATGATTCGTGGTCTTCATGCGCTCTATGAATTGTCAGGTCGAAGCGTTGGTCATGTGAACCGTGCCTTTCGTCAATATCTGAATCAGACACCAACAGAGTATATTAATCAGCTTCGGCTGAATGTAGCCAAAAACTTGCTGCTCACGACTGAGCTTCGTGTGCTTGAGATTGCACTGGAAGCGGGATTTGAGAACGTCAGCCACTTCTACCATCAGTTCAAAAAATACTATAATCAAGCTCCGCTAGATTTCCGTAAAAACGCGACCATGAATAAGGAATCGCTGCTGCCGTAGGGAATTCAAAGCATCCATATGGTGATATCTGCAGCTTGCCATCCATCATATCCGAATCCAAAATTTAAAAAAGCTCTCCCTATAGTGCAGGGAGAGCGGTGTAAACACAAAGCAACTTATGCGAAGTATTTATATTGGCGATTGGCGACACGAACCCACTCGAGCATTTCCTCTATTTCTCTCACTTCGAGGTTTGGTGCAGCTAGAAGGATATTGTTGCCGTCCTTTCCTTTCAGACACGTTGAGCCGCAGGGAAGCCAAACGAGATTACAGCTCCTCCCTCCTTACGGTTGGTGGCCTGGATCAGCCCGCCACAGCGTTCCACAATAGCCCGGGCAATCGCCAGACCCAGTCCGGATTCACCGTCTTTTCCTTTGACAAAACGGTGGAATAAGGTGGGCAGCAGCTCCTGCGGAAAGCCGGGACCGTCATCCCTGACGGATAGCGTGATCTTCCCTTTTTCCAAGTTCGCAGTGATGTGAATTTCTTCTTTGGCGTACCTTGCAGCATTCGTCACGACGTTGAGCAGTACCTGTAGCAGTTTATCCTGATCAGCCATGACGAACAGCTCCTTATTGTCCGGGCAGGCGATATGGAGTGAAAGTCCTTTCTTTACAAGCAGCGGATTGACACGTTCAGACGTTTCCGTCAACAATTCGTTCAGACTGACCTTAGAAGGTTTGAAAATATCCTCTTCACTATCCAGCTTCGCGAGCAGCGTCATTTCGGTAACAATCTTTCCTAATCTGCCGCTCTCCCCCAGGATCACATCCAGCCCTTTACGAACGTTCTCACCTTCAAAGATTCCATCCCGAATGCCCTCCGCATAACCTGCAATGGACATCAGAGGCGTCTTCAGCTCATGGGATGCATTCTGGAAAAACTGCTTCTGCACCTCATTGAACCTGTTCAGCTCACCAGCCATCTCATATACCGCCTGTGCGACAGCTCCAATCTCACCGCCAGCCTTGACCCGCTGTACATCCGTGAAATGACGTTGTTTGACCTTCTTAAGTTCCTGCTTCAGATTCATCAAGGGCTGAATTAGCCTTTTCGTAATAAACAGACTAAGCAGGAACATAATGGCCCCAACGATACAGATCACCAGGATGAGACGACCCAGAAGCGCCTGTTCGATAGCTTTGATCTTCCTCATGGGAGTCAGCAGAGTCAGAGTTCCTTGGGGGATGGGGCTGACGTCCATCACATAGCGCCCATCCGTTCCGTTCCATAGGTCCTTGATGCTGGACGAAGTGACTGCCGTGTATTTAGACAAGTTAGCTGGTACGGCTTCAGTCAATGTGTTACTGCTCGCCATTCCGGTTGTACCACTCACAGACAACGTCCCTGACAGCACATTTCCGTTAAAATCAGTGACAAAGGCTTCAACATCCGCAGGAATGAGTGTTGAAGGAGCACTCGCAGCCTCTCCCGTTACCAACTGGACGGACTGCATCCCCGTAATATTAAAATTAGGCATCGTGACAGCAGTTCCAGTAGTGAGTACAGGACTCATTGTGAGATCCCCCGTTTTCGTTATCGAAGCGGACATCGCCGCACTTAACGTCTTGAGATCATTCTTCTCTGTGCCAATGAAATAATCCAGCAGCACATAATGAAGTAAAACGGCCGTGACGGAGAGAATCAGAACCAGTGACAACCCGAACGCAAGGTTAATTTGATGAACAAGTTTCATATTAAACATCACTCCGATCTGTACGCATACGATACCCGTGTCCCCATACCGACTCGACGGGAAGTTCCTCCATCTTTTTGCGAATCCGCTTAATCAAATGATCCACGGCACGGTCACTGCCAAAATAATCTTCTCCCCAGACAAAACTGAGCAGCTCGTCCCTCGTAAACGCTCGATTCGGATGTTCAGCCAGTACCTTGAGCATGGTGAACTCTTTGCTGGTCAGGTCCACTTCTTCCCCACGCCATATTGCCCGCCTCTCTTCCAACATTAATTGAAGCTCTCCGGTATCGATTCGTGGCGTCACAGCTTCGCTTACAACAGCTCTTTCTTCCGCACCGGTAAGTCTAATCCAACGTTCCAGCTGCCGCTTGATGCGGGCTACCAGCTCACGGGGACTGAAAGGCTTCACCAGATAATCGTCACTGCCCAGCTCAAGACCAAGTATTTTGTCCACCTCATTATCCTTCGCCGAGATCATAATAATGGGTACCTCTCCTTCATTACGGATGCGTTTGCACAATTCATAGCCATCCATTCCGGGCAGCATAATATCCATCACCCACATGCTCGGCGGACTTATTCTATATAAAGACCAGGCATCCTCCGCATTAGCGAGGCCAATCGTTCGATAGTTCTCTTTGTGCAAATAAGCTTGAATCAGTGTACGTATATTCTCGTCATCGTCTACAACCGCGATGAGGTAATCGTTATTCATGAACAGGGCCTCCAGTACTTTTCTCTATAGTGAGTATACCAAAGGTATATATATGGAAAGAGCTTTGCCATTGTTTTTCCACAATTACACCAATATTGTGCCACACTCCTTCGGTAAATTGATAACTGTAAGACAAACCAAACCATAAGGAGTGTTACGAAATGAACTACAGTTTTAAATTCAGAAATGTTGCCCTGTCCGCCCTGCTGCTCACTGCGATCTCCGCACCGATTGTCGCGAATGCCGACAGCGCCGCTAACGCAAATGCTGTTACAAACGGAGCAGCCACCTTGAAAGATGCGAAACCCGCTATTGCAGCCTTTACATTGGCTAACCCAGTGGAGCTGGCCAAAAAATACGCGCCAGAAACAGTTAGCGAATGGGAAAAAACGCTGGCTCGTTACAATAAACTGCTTTCGCAAAACTCTACATCCCAAGTAATGGCCACTTTGGTTGCTGTTGACGTAGACTCTGACGAATGGAAGAAAGTTTCCGAGAACGCCAAACCAGGTGAGATTAAAGAAATGCAGGCCTTGAAGGTTGAGGAAGGCAAACTCACCTCAGTTGAGGGAGTAAAAGCCGATAAAATAACTAATTCCGAAAACAAGAACACCTTGTCTTTCTCCATTACCACAAGCAGTTCAGATCCGAAAGGATTCGTTGAGAACAGAGAATCTGGAGTGGCAATTGCCCTCAGCCCACTGAAACTTGACGAAAAAACAACCGGAACAACAAGCGCGGTTATAGCAAATGCTGAAAGTTTTCAATTTAGCGGTACTACAGCTGCCAGTGCATTCTTCTCAGCACAAAGTAATTTGAATAAGGCCGTAACAGCTAAGGATGAAGCTGCAATCAAGACTTCCCTTGCCGACCTTCTGAAGCAATACAAAGCGCAAATTACTGAGCTAGAGGCAGCTCAAGAGTAGATTTAAATACATTTCAGCTTTAACAACATCATTAAGCAAAAACTCCAAATCTTACACGAACTAAAAGACCGAACGCCAACAACCAGCAGGCCTCCATGTGGAAGCCTGCTGGTTGTTGTTTTATCGACCATAAGTTTATATCTGCTATGTGTTATCCACTGCCTGCCCTGATCTCAAATGAGTCAGGGCTTTTTCCACTCGATTTATTTTTCATTAACCCGGGTAACCACAAATGGCTCGTTCAACGCATGCAGGGCTGCGGCCATATCTTCAAGCGAAAGGCTGCCGCCAGCCGAAATATGATATTGAAATTCATAGAAGCCGCCCAATGTCGCTTTGAAATTCGTTTCCCAATAATTCGTCATCAACCAGGCATAGGCTTCCGGCTGGGCATCAGGTGCTTGCTGGCTGTGGACCTTTCTGGTCCCGTAATCTAGCGTTCCCCATTGCACGAGAGGTGTGTCCGGGACGGCAAGCAGCAGGCTGCGGTCATGATCCTGCCAGGCAATGCCCGACTGTACAGCGGAATAATCCAGGCAAGTTCCCGGAATCTGATCCTTCCAGGGGCGAACGAGGCCTCCTGGCTTGTCGGCAAATAGAGTAACTGGCCCAGTGCCTCCTGGGGTGAACGGCAGAGCCAGATAAACGTTCTCCGGATTCCAGATGCTCTCTTTATGGAACCGCGCCGAAATATCCATCCGATTTTGACGGGTATAGATCCGCAAGTGTAGTGAAAAATAGGCGATGCCCTTGAGCTGATAACCAAGCTCAACGGTAGCATACAGCGGTCCATTATCCACCGCGCGCACAGAGATGAGCTGACCAACCGAACGCTCCACGTTAAGGCCTTTACGGTTGCGTCCCATTTTGGAACGGACGCTCCATACCTGAGATGCATCCGCAGGGTTCGCTGGATTGGTCACCTCATAGATGGGTGTAAACGCCCCATACAGATCATCCGCTTTCAGCAGTTCGCGTCCTGTCTCCTTATCGATCCACGACACGATGCCGCGCTCTTTCGACCAAGTCAAGCGTACAAAAGGTGACTCCAGCCCAGTTTGGCAAACGGAGACCGGCGCTTGCTGTCCGCCTGTCGTTAAGGAATACATATCCTCCATATCATACACCTGGTCAGCGCCGATCAGCTTCGAATTGGAGGTTGACGTTAAGGAAGAAAGACTATTCTGCGCTGCCAGGAGTGGGCGCAGGATCAGTGTGCAGCTCTCCATGCCTTGGAGCTTAAGCTCCGCAATAATCGTCTGTGGGTGGCTTGACTGCTGGATCAGCACCTGTCCCGTGTCCTCCCGGATTACTTCTACTCCGTTCAATAGCTCATCCGGTTCCCATCCTTCAAGCTTCAACTGAACCAACTCGGTTACCTCCCGCTCCGAGAGATTCGTGACCTTGAAGCGATAAGGACGCCCCGGGTACAAGGTGGCGGCATTATCGGCAAGCAGCACCTGATCTAGCGCGCGGTAAGCAAGCCTGCTTGCCTCTGCAGCGTGAGCTGTCTTGCGAACCTCAAGCATCTGCACATTTTTGTGCCACGGTTCATAAACAGAAGAGTGATATCCCCAAGTGTGTTCGGCATAAAGAGTAAGCGCCTGCTCTACAGACTCGATTTCCTGGAGACTAACCCTTTTCTGTTCCGGGTCGAGCTTTTCCACCTTGCGAAGTGTCCGCTGTGCGTCACGGTAAATCTGAGTGTGCATCGGTGTGGAGCTTACACCGTCCGACCACCAGTCTGGCCAATCCCCTTTATGCACAGGCAGATCATCCGTCCCTTCCTCCTTCAAGCGGGCAAAAAAGCCGCTCAACGTACTCATCTTCACGGAAATCCCCTCGCCGTTTTGACGGTTCCATGCATCGATCCATTCCATGATTGCGCTATTGGGCGATCCGTTGTCGGTGGGCAGTCCGGACAGCATCATCGGCACGAAATCATACGGATACTGCTCCTCCTCAAGCTGGGCCAAGTACCGGTGGATGCGAATATTGGCGATTTGATTATGAATGTTCGCCGGTTCCACAAGTCTGTGGCCGAATTCATCACGAATCATGTATTTGCCAAGCGCACCAGGGCAGAAGCCAAGCTCGTTGCCAAGCATGTAGTGGTCTCCATTCCAGACCAGCAGGCGTTCCCCACTTGGAGCTTCCCACCAGAAAGGGGACTGCTTGCGGCCCAGCGCATACATGCCGTGATGGGTATGTATACAGCTGAATAAATGTCCGATTCCGTTATTCAGCAGGCTGTCGGCGTATCCCCAGCTGTAGCCGTTAATATCCGCCGTCATTGCACTGTCTATTGGGTGACCAATAGATCCGGCATAGGTCTGAGCCTTGCTGTGTATTTTGTTCAGCAACTGTAGGTCGGGCAGCTCGGTCATATTCAAATACGTGCCGGACAACTCGATATCGCCGCGTCGCACGGCTTCGGCAAAGGCAATTTTCTCCTCGTCTCGAGCCTGCTTCAGGAATTGCTCCACGGCCCAGAAGGTCTCACAGGTCCAACGGAACCCTTTCCACTCGGGGTTTACACCGCTATGAGCATCATTAACAATACGCAGCGCCTGACGGATAAAATCGATATGATATTGTTCAATCTTTTCCTGCCGGTCGGTATAACCAATGTCAGTATGGGAATGGTGAATGACGTATATTTTCCATTTCCGTTTAAGCGTCGGGATGGCGGCCTGTTTGATTTGTTGTTCGAGTGTCATCATTATTTTCTCCTTTGTTGGTGGATTAGGTACCTTTTACGAGCTGGAAAATCCCGTGGAACACATGCTCCTGCATTTGTTTCTCATTATGCAGAGGAACCTTCTCGGGCAAGAGTGCCTCCGAAAGCGCGCCGCCAAATAGATCATGGGTTTCGGCAATTTGTCCCCCCAGGATCAGACGAGCGGGGCGAAACTCTTCCACGTACGGACGCAGCATTTCCCCAAGCCGCTGGCCGTAAAGCTGCCATACACGGATGGCGGAGGAATTCCCCTGTCTTGCCGCTATGGCCAGATGGTACACATCCTCTCCCTGCCTTCGAGCATCATGGCTATCTGCCAAGGCCAAAATGCCTCGGCTTCCGAACAGATCATCCACAGTGCCTCCCTTGTATTGCTCGGTATATAACATGCCTGAGTCAGGAATCCCCCATCTTCCGCTGATAATAGACCGGTTCTCAACAAAAGCGGAGCCGAGGCCCGTTCCCAATGTAAGGCAAAGCAATCTTTCCTGAGGATAAAGCCTGCTGACCCCCAGAGCGAACAAGGCAGCATCATTGCCAAAACGAATATCTGCGGCTGCAAGCCGGGTCATCCATGTAGGAGCGGTGCGTTCTGCAGCAAGCGCCGTTAATTCACTGCGCAGCAGTGTTTTTAAATTGACTTCATATAGCTGTTCGTATTTACTCAATCCCTGGATACGGGAAACGCCTGTGTCGTATTCAAAAGGGCCGGGGAAAGCAAAGCCGATGTGAAAGTTGGGAAAACTGGCCCGGGTTCCTATAGCGGAACTTAGCTGCTCCATGTAGTCGACGTATGCAGCAGCAAGCTCCTGAATTACGTCGACTAGGTTGGCGGCAATTTCATCCGCGCTACTATCGGAGCGCGATGACCTTTTGACATAAATTTGTGGTAGAAGATTCCCGTCACCCAGTACGACGGCACCCTTCAAGAAGGTCCCACCAGCATCAATAGCAATCGTGACGTCAGGTTTCATAAACGCTCACCAGATTTCCAGTGATGCGGAAGCAGAGGCATGTTCCAGTCCTTTGAAACCTGTGCCCGGATCAGGGTGCACGATCGGTCACCCAGAGACTCCAGACGGAAACCTCCCACGGAGGCAGGAACGATATACGCTTCGGCATACCCCCACTCCACAGCCGCTGCCTCATCATCCAGCGGAGTCAGCCGCACACGGTCGCCTTCTACGAGGTTGAACATAACAAATTCTCCAGCCGTATCGTCGATCCACTCTCCGTCCAGCTTTAATCTTTTGATCTGAAAAAGCAGATCCTCCCGTTCGCCCAGCAGCTCTTCCCTGCTGTCTCCCTGTACCCGGCTTTCCTTTGGAACCGCTATCAAATGCTTCTGAACGTAATCCGTGTCAAACTGTTCCTGCATGTTGGCTCCGGCATGAGCACTGTTGATCGGACGCGGCCGCCCGTCTCTGTCCAACCGCAAATGGTCGTATATTTTGAAGGTAAACCACCAGGTTGTCGAAGAGATCTCCAGCACCAGGTTGTTTTTACCCGAAAAATGTACAGCTCCCGGCGGGATCAGAAACAGGTCACCCTTATTCGCATTCCAAATGTTCACATATTCTGGGATCTTCAGCGGTTTTCCCAAGGTGTGGGCAGATTCAACCGCCTGAAGCAGCTCCTCCCCGGTTGTACCCTCCGTGAAACCCAGTCCCACAAAAGGTTTGGCGCCTTCCTTCTGTTCCATAATGTAATAGGATTCCTGCTGCGTCATCGTTTCGTTGAAGGTCTGCTCAATGTAAGCCTGCTGGGGGTGGACCTGCAAAGACAGATGATCCCCGTCGATCGTATCGAGATAATCAAACCGAATCGGAAAATAGTCGCCAAACAGTTGGACATTGCGCTCGCCCATAATTGTTTCTGGATGAGCGGACAGCAGCAGCGGAAAAGGAAGCTCCACTATAAATTCCCGATAACCGATTAATAGCGTGTTCTCTGGTGCGATCGGTTCAAACCCCCATGCGCAGTTATTCCAATCCTGAGGCAGGTCGCATAGTTCTTTTAAATACTGTCCGCCCCAAATCCCCGGTGCAAAAAACGGCTTTACTCGAAAAGGCTGCTGGGCTGCTGAAGCCAGAAGTCGGCGCAGCATGGGGACGATGACCAAAACGGGTCGTTCCCGGTTGTTCGTATCCACGTAGTAGTCAAAATCATACAAGTAGCGTTTGCGATATTCCTCCCAGACGGGCCACTCCAGAAACAAGGCCTGTTTATAGGTTTCGACCGTATCCCGGCAAGGGCCTAACCCCAGAGAACCCATCCCCTGCTGATGCAGTTTCTGCTGTGCCTCTCTGGACAAGTCGCAAAACAGAGAAACGTTCGCTAAACCTGATGCTGTAGAAAGGAAACCAGAGCCTGGCCCAAAGGTCACAACGACGGGAGCTAACTGATCTACGTTTGGCGACTGGGCTTCTGCATGTTCAGCGGAATGATAAAGCCGAAGCTGATCGTCTACATCACTGAGCCAGACCGACTGTGCATGTGGCCGGAAATAATCCTTAACGCTGACGTCCGAGGCCACAACGCCAAAAGCACGGTTATCCGTCAGATAAGGGTGAAACTGCTGAAGCAAATCTGCAGAAGACTTTAAATAATCAGCGCTGTCTATTTCAATTAAAACCCTGCTCTCTAGGTGGCAGCGCGACCGAAGTATTTCCAGACATTCGCTGAATGCGGCACCATGCGTACCGTCAATGACCATATAAAAAGGAAGCAAATCATTCTGTACACATTCGGGCCAAATTTGATCAAGCCATTCTTCATACCCATTCCAGATCCCCGGTTCGGTCTCTTGGTCGGGCTGAAGCCGAATGAAATTAACTGGGTTGGTTTGAAAGGCCAAAGGGGCTATTCGGGGCATGTTTAAAACCTCCAACTCTATATCGATTTATGTTCATCATTGTATAGGGAGTTGGAGGTGCTGTCTTTAAACGATCAAGCTGTGTTTTTGTACGATCAGGACATTCGGGGTGGGTAGTGCATTTTGCCAGAGCGGCCTTCGGCGAACTGATTGCGTCGGAATTTGGCCGGGGAAACACCAAGCTCGCGGGTAAAGATCCGGGTAAAATAATGCACGGATTGGAACCCGCACTGGAGTGCGATGTCTTTAATTGGTGTCTGTTCATTTAACAGGAGCCCAGCGGCTTGCTGCACACGTCGTTCCTGAATGTAGTGGACAAAGGACTGCCCCAGATTTTCCTGAAACAACCGGGTCAGGTGGCGGGACGAAATGTGGAGGTGCCTTGACACCGTCATAAGCGTAAGCTCATTGATCAGATTATCTTCAATGTACCGTTTGGCCTGTCGGAACAACGTATTTAGTTCCACGGGCTGCTCTCCCGTGACTGCCGAGTCTGTTCGGGCCGGAACGTGCAAATCTGCTATGGATAACAGCAGAGAAGCGGAAATTTGCTTTACAGCAAGAGGAAGAGTTGCCCCAGGCTGGTCGAAAGAAGTAATGAGCGCTTGCCATAAATGGCCAGTTGGCGTAAGGTCCGATTGCTGGGCTACGCTTTGCCCAAGCTCGGCAAGACGACGGAAGGATTCAGTATAATAAACATCTGTATGGGCCTCATCCAGTTCGAAAGCCACATAAGAAAGTGTCAGTCCGGTCTGACTGCGAATTTGATGCCATACGCCTGGAAGAGATAGAAATGCTGTTCCTTTATTTAAAGCATAATGCTGGTTTTGTTCTATGTAGCTTCCTTCACCGTCTACCACATAACAAGCCTCGAAAAAGGAATGCCGGTGGAAGGCATTGTCGAAATGATCGGGCATGAATCCCCAATACAAAATGGACAATGAAAGCCCTGTTTGCTCCACTTTTGTAATATAACGATTGCATATTTGATTGGCCCGGCGGAAGCTGGCTTCGATGGTCATGGCGTTCCTCTCCCTTCATGCTCTCATTATACGTTTGCATCACAAAATGGCAAACCGGAAGTCGGTCTGCCTTTTCTGGCTTCAAAAAGTCCGATTGCGCTCAGTATCAGCAATCGGACTTTCTGTGTAACAACTATTGTTTAGCCATTTTCAGAAAATACTCTGAAGCCAAACGGACAGCCAGAACACTCGCACTATTGAGGGAATTATCAAAAATAAAAACATGGTTGTTTTTTACTGCCTCCAGCGTAAGCGCCTCGCCACCCTCAGCATATCCCTTCGGTGCCAATAATCCAAAGCCTGCAGTTTGATTGCAGTACATTGTATTTTTAGATCCTTGAGCATTAAAATTGGCTTTTCCATCAACTCGCAGCAAGGCAAAGGTCTTATCGTCAAGAGTACCTAACTGTTCTTTCGTTTTTGTTATCATTTCTTGGGTTTCGTTAATCAGTTGTTCTGCAAGGTCTTCTTTTCCAACAACCTCAGCGAGAAGCATCGTTGTGTTTTCCCAGGTATCGGAAGCACCACCCCATTATCGCTGGCATCGTTAATGGTTCTTGGCCATCCTTCACCCTCGAGCATCCAGCCAGTATCCCCCTGCAAGTATAATTACAGAAAAATCAATCCAGTTAGTCTTTTCATATGTCCTCCCCAATTACTGTATATACAATGTTTTATGAATTCCCTAAATGATCGCGCAATGTTTCCCCAGTATATTCACTTCTGAACAGACCTCTTTCAACCAACTTCGGAATCAACTTATCAAAAAATATTTCCATCGATTTTTCTGAACCGCCTGGCAGGGCGATGAATCCATCAATAGCACCAGCCTCAACCCGCTCAATAATATCATTCATTACGGTCTCGACTGTTCCTACAGATACCCAATGGGCAGATCCAACAACCTCTGGCCGATTCAGAATATCTTTCACTGTAGGCTGGTATTTGGTAATATATCGGCGCAACAGTTCAGCATGTGTACGACTGCGAACAGCCTGATCAGGATCAGGCAGCATATCCTCGGTTACGCGTTGATCCAAGGGGAAACTGCATAAATCAAGACCCATCAACGATTTCAGAGAGGCATGTCTGCGCTCAAGACTTAAATGGGCATGAGCTGCCTTATGTAATTCAAGCGCTTCTTCGTGCGTATCGGCCAGGAAAAAATATAACCCCGGCAAAACTTTAATCGTGTTCGGATCGCGCCCATGTTCTCCAGCTCTTTTTCTCAAATCACTTCGCAATTCCACACCCGATTCAAGATCTGGCATCGCTGCAAAAATAGCGTCCGCTTCGGAAGAGGCAAAATTCCGTCCAATATCCGAAGCACCAGCTTGAAACAGAGGAATGGTTCCCGATGGATGAGAAGGTAAAGTAAGCGGACCTTTTACATTAAAAAATTCACCGGAATGATGAATAGCAGTCACTTTTTCCTTATCAGAAAACATGCCTGACTCACGGTCAATAACAATAGCCTCATTCGGAAAACTATCCCAAAGTTTGCATACCACATCCGTAAATTCGATTGCCTTCGTATACCGCTCTTCCGGTGATGGCATTGGTTCATTTCCGAAATTATCGGCGCCTTCAATAGAAGTGACAATATTCCATCCGGCACGACCATTGCTTAACCAGTTCAAGGATTGAAGCTGCCTGGCGACAACATAAGGCGGATTAAACGTGGTAGAAATGGTCGTAACGAGTCCGATCCGATTGGTTTCACGAGCTATTGCTGCAAAAAACAAAGTAGGATCCGGGCTGCCGAAATTAGAAGAATCGCCTAACATCTGCGGGCTAATATACAGATAATCAGCTCTGAAAAGAAAATCAAGCTTAGCGTTCTCCGCCATTTTTGCCCAATGAATATAATAGTCAATGGTTCCTGTCTGCTCCACTCCGCTATCCGGGTGCCGCCAACCGTCACCTTTATTCCATGTTGCATTTAAGGACAATCCAATACATAGTTGTCTGTTTGAATTCATTTCTCTCAACCTTTCTCATCATTGATTTGCTCCTAGAAAGCCTCTGGTCAAATTCCCCCTTCTTTGAATAATAATGATTCTCATTGTCAAAAAAGTTTAGCAAGGATTCAAGCAAATTTAAATACACAAGTTACAAATCTACTATGCACAATTATCTAAACTATGGTTGGACGGCAAAAGTCAGGTTCTTGTCTCCGACAAATCAAAAAAAGCCGCATCAATGCGACTTTTTATCGTTCAACACTCTAACATGTGTCACCTATACTGTTTGCCGCCCATTTGTCTCTGTCCGATGCCACCTCTAAATCAGTCTTAAAGTCAAAGTAACTCCAGAGCTTTCAACAAGGCATACTCACTAGAGCTGGCAATTATTTGAGAAAAATGCGCATTCGGAAACATTGGAGCCAAATGATGATATCCAGGAATTACTTGCAATTCAATTAAGACACCGTCAAAGGCCAGTTGCTTGGCAAATACTAAAGTTTCGTCTATGAACAGATCAACGCTGCCTATGCTCATATAAGTGGGTGGTAAACCGGCAAGAGATTTTGCACGCGCTGGCACGTAATACTCATTTGTTTCCCCTTGTCCGGGTTCGTGACCTAAGACTGATTTCCAGCCGAAATAATTGCTTTTTTTGGTCCAAACAAACTCGCCGGCATATGGATGGTCTGGTAAAATACTTGTACGATCATCGAGCATTGGGCTGCGCAGTCTTAGATGATGGATGCCAAATTCCTTCTGGTCGCGAACGTACAAGGCTAGACCCGCCGCCAATCCACCACCAGCACTACTGCCGGCAAGAGCGACTTTCTCAGGATCTATTCCTAATTCCTCAGCATGCTCGATGCACCATTTCAGACCCGAATAACAATCATGCAATTGACTTGGCTGAATATGTTCCGGCGCTAGACGATAGTATACCGATACACAGCAAAAACCATGTTGCACAGCCAGTGCCGCATTCCCTTGACGATCAACGACCGGACTGCCCATAACCATTCCGCCACCGTGAATCGAATAATATAACGGCATCTTACTATACTTTGGTTGGCGAGGTTTAATAATCTCTATACGAATATCAGGACCGCCAAAATAACTTGGTACAGCCCTTTCTTCGAATGTGACAGGATACAGCTGCGTTACATCGATTTGCGGCATCATTTTTGTTTGACTTTTCCGTGCTTCCATTAGTGTGGCAGCGGAAAGATCGGTGGTTGGCATTAAATCAACTACACTCACTATCTCCTGATCGATCAGATGTCTGCTTCTGCTTTTTGGTTCATTCATATTTACCGTTTCCTCGCTTTCTTATATCTTCTCTCACTGAATTGACTCCTCTTCTGTCTATTCATATTGTAAAGAGCCCAACGAGCTATTCAAATGAAAATAATAAGTTAGAATCGTTTTTTACATAAAAAGCACTGATGAAGAAATTCATCAGTGCCGTGTACTACTTATTTTTGGAATAAACAATTTTCTTAATGGTTTCAACAGAGAGAAAGTAGTTCTTAGCAAGCTGCTCAATGCTGCTATTATTCTTAAAGGCTTGTCTAATAGTGGCATTTCGTTGATCTAACCACTGCCTTCCGCCACTCAAACTTCCCCAATGATTATATTCCTTTTCCTGTTTCGGAATGTAAATCGTCTCTCCCTGGACATACTCTTGAATCATTATAATTAGCTTTTCGGGCAATATTTTTTTAGCGTTTGTATATTTCACTCTGCTTCACTCCTTATTTTAGAAAATAAGGTGCAAAGCCAAAACATTAGAAAAGCTTATTTAGCGTTAGAAAGAATTTAGCCCCATGCAAAGTAACGCTTCTCCAATACTGGCTTTGCACAAGTGAAGAAAGTCACAGACAATCTTAACAGATTCTCCATCAGTAAAGCACCTCCCTTTTACGTTGCCAGTATAGCATATTTCTAATTACTTCGGACCATCTTATGATCAAAAGTTAGTCATTCCTATGGATATATTTAATTAACGTAACCTTACCAGGATTGATGTCGAATGTAATAAACTCCTTCGCATTTGGAGGATTGTGTGGACTAAACCATAACTTGGCTGCGGCTTCCCCCTCCTTCTCCTATCATGTTTCCCAATAGTTGATTTTTTTAATATAAGTCAACGACAAGTCGCTTGGGAGTTGATTTTATAAACCGTATAATAAAAAGCAGAGGTGACGTTGATGAACGAAATTAATCTTGCATCGGTCCTTGTAGCAAAACGCAGAGAAAAAGGATTAACACAGGATGCGGTTGCTGCATTTATCGGTGTTTCCAAAGCGTCCGTTTCCAAGTGGGAGACGGGACAAAGCTATCCCGACATCACATTTCTGCCGCGGCTTGCGGCCTATTTTAACATTAGCATTGATGAGTTGATGGGTTATTCGCCGCAAATGGAGCGGTCGGACATCGCAAAGCTCTACACCCGACTGGCCAATGATTTTGCTGCCCTCCCTTTTGAAGAGGTAATCACTGAATGTACGGCGATCATCAAAAAATATTACGCCTGCTTTCCACTCTTATTGCAGATAGTCAAGCTGTACACTAATCACTTCACGCTGGCGAGAACACAAGAGCAAAAAGAGGGGCTTCTTAACGAAACTATGACACTATGTGAACGGATTCAGGGCGAAAGTGGCGATATGCAGCTTTCCAACGATGCGGTTTTGTACCAGTCGATTTGTTGTCTGGCACTAAGGGACCCGCAGCGGGCGTTAGATTTGCTTGGGGAGACTGTTCGGCCCATGATACCAAAGGGCCTGTTAATTTCACAGGCATATCAGCTTATGGGCAACATCGACAAAGCCAAAGAAACCTTGCAGGCTGAACTGTATCAGCACATAATGGCAGTCTTTCAAGGGCTGCTGAACGTCCTACAATTAAATATTAATAATATCGAAAAAGCCGAAGCAGCTTTTATGAGAGCGTCCGATTTTGCACGAATCTTTAATATGGAGCGGCTAAATCCAAACAATGTCGTCTTGCTTTACGCACTAGGTGCTCATCTATATTGCATGAACAAATCCCCTGAGAAATCAATTGAATTTCTTGAAAAATATGTGGATACCTGCGTGGAAGGATTCTTTCCTTTTGAGCTTCGTGGAGATTCCTTCTTTGACCTGATTGATCCGTGGCTGAAAGATTTCGACGTCTCCGCCCCACGCAGCGAGCAGGTTATAAAGAATAGCATGATGAGGGATGTTTTAATGAATCCAGCGTTCGATTCGTTACATGAATTACCCGAATATCAACGACTAGTTCAAAAAATGAATAGGTTCATAGAATAAACATGCTGATCGGAGGTTATGGGAATGAACGAAAAAATAATTATTGGCAAAGGAACGAAATATCCTCTTAATGGAATTTTGACACTGCCGGAGGATGGCTCATCAAAAGTTCCGGCAGTGGTACTAGTACATGGCTCTGGCCCAACGGATATGAATGAAAAAGTAGGTAATAACTTCCCTTTCAAAGACCTTGCCGAAGGATTGTCAGACAAAGGAATCGCCGTGCTGCGATATGACAAAAGAACACTCGTTTATGGAAAAGAAATGAAAAACGATACCAGCTTATCCGTTAAAGAAGAAACGATTGAAGATGCTATCCTCGCAGCAGATTTATTACGCAATGACCCACGTATTAATTCCAACCAAATATTTATTATAGGTCATAGTTTAGGCGGGATGTTAGCTCCACGAATTGATGCAGAAGGCGGGCATTTTGCTGGTATCATTATTATGGGTGGGTCCCCACGGAAGTTAGAAGAGATTTTGATGGATCAAAACAACGATGTTTTAGACTCATTGAATATGTTTTTGAAAATGATTGCGAAGAAACAAATAGGAGCACTATCATCCAAGTTAGATAAAATTTATACATTAAGTGATGAAGAAGCGAAATCAACTGTGGTTTTGGGGAAATATTCTAGAGCCTTCTACTTCAAAGAGATGGGAGAACATCCATCCATTAATTACCTTAACGTATTAGATAAACCCGTACTCATTTTGCAAGGAGATCAAGATTTCCATGTATCCGTAGACAAAGATTTTCAGGTTTACAAAGACTTATTGGGTGAAAAGCCAAATGTAACGTTTAAACTTTATCCCAACTTAAATCATTTATTTATGCCAGCTGTTTATGGAGAAATATTAAAAATGAAAAAAGAGTACAAAGTTGCACAACATGTGGATAAGAATGTAATCAATGACATTTCTGACTGGATTCATTCAGTTTAGGAAAAAGCCATCAGTAATCAATAACTGACTGAGTTTTTCAAAACTTCTATACTTTCCTGAAGGAACGATTGATTTCTTTCAACTCCTCTGTTTTTACACCAAACAACAGCACTGAAAGCATCATAGAAATTATAAAATGGCAATACGATTTCGAGATTTAACATGGTCCGAATGGTTTGATAACCTTCGAAGTACGGTGATTTCGTTCTCGGGTTCACTTCCCAAATATATTGCCAGGTCGAAAATCCATATGTACAAAACAGGGTCCGTCAGGATCTGGTAAAGCAGAGAACACGCCATCAAAATGAAGAATACATCGTTCATACAATGCTGGTTCGAGGAGCTCTTTGCAGGGCTCTTTCCATTTTTCAAAATTGTTTTTGATATGTAGTCTCCAATTATTTTGGTCAAGAATATTAAACCCATCGGTTGAATGGTAACCGTATCCTGGAGTTTTTACCTCATGGAGCATCGCATGATACACACCCATTTGAAAAGATAACTTTTCATCCATATTTTCTGTACAAGGCACCCCTTGAATTGCGGAGAGAAGCAATGCTCCAGTATTACTTTCATCCCCATACCAAATGTCCAATACCTTAGGAACAGGTATGACGTCCTTCAATATTTCAAGCATCTGAAATTCGCGAAACAGCTTATCCTTGTTAAATGGAATCTTTACATATACGTCTTCTCCACTAACAAGAGTAAGTTTATATACATCAGAACTATATGATTCCGGAACATTTCCAATATTCAAAACATTCAACTTCAGCTTTTCTATAACGTTTAGAATAGAACTCATATGGCACCTCCTTCATTTAGCGTTCTAATATAAATCGGCTGCAAACAGCCTTCAATGCTTTACTTTTTCAGGCTTTCCATAAAATCGTGCAGTGCGTTGGATACCCACTTCTTCGGATGAAGAACGAGCTGAATCTCGAGTTGAAGCTCTGCGTGTTCAAGGGGTAGGGCTTTCAGCTCCCCCCGCTCGATTTCCTCCATTACAGCCATTTGCGGCAGAATCGAAATGCCCTCACCTGACTTAATACTTCTTTTGATCGCTTCCGGATTGCCAAGTTCCAGACCGATCCGATAAGGAATTGAATTTGCCCGAAGCACTCTTTCAAGCAGCTGCCTGTAATTACAGGTATCTTCAGGCATGATCCATTCCATATCCTTTAGATCATTCAATTCAATCTGCGTTTTGGCGATCAGCGGATGCTGTGGATGCACGATCAGCAAAAGCGGTTCTTGGCGAATAGTAATCCACTGCAATGCCGGATCGCTCGAATCATCAGCGAGAATAAGTCCGATATCGGCTTCACCCTCCCTGACCTGATGCAAAATCAACCCCTCACGATTCGTATGCAATCGTATGTTCAGTTCCGGGTATTCCTTACGGGTGGCTTGCATATATGGAGGTAAAAAGTAAGAAGCGATAGAGTCCATCGTACCGATTGTTAAGGAGCCGCCACCCTGCTTCGCCATTTTTTCCTTGGACTGCTCAAACAGTTCCAACATCTGTCCGGCAAGCTTGAACAACTCTTCCCCGGCAGAAGTCAGACGAATCTTGTTATTGCTGTAGCGTTCAAACAGTTTGACCTGATATGCTTTTTCCAGCTTCTGAATTTGCGTAGTCACACTGGATTGTGCATAACCCAGCACTTCTGCAGCTCTGGTGAAGCTCTCGCGAATGGCGACCTCTCTAAATGTCTGAAGATAGATTAAATCCAACTTGCTCACCTCATCGAAAATATTGATGACAACGATCATTTGTTATAGGTAACTGTGATGCTGATTCCTATGTTACATTAGTTTCAATATAACGGGAAGAGGTAGTTGATTATGATGAATGAACAACTTGTTCAAGGAATTTATATACCGGTAATTGCCCCTTTTTCGGATGACAGCAAGCTCGACATTGAATCGTATCGCAAATATGTTACTCATCTTGCCAAACACGACATTCAGGGACTGGTTGTAAACGGTACGACAGGAGAATCTCCAACTGTCTCCTGGGATGAAGTAAAACAGATGGTGGAAGTAACGAAAGAGATTTTGACAAGTCTGAACAAATCCATCCCCCTCGTCGTGGGAACAGGAACCAATGATACCTATTCGACGGTTCATCGGACCGAAATGGCCGCTGAATTAGGAGCAGATGCTGCTATGGTGGTCACTCCTTATTACAACAGACCGACGCAAGAAGGAATTCTAGAGCATTTTTCCAACGCGTCCCGGACAGGATTGCCAATTCTAGTCTATGAGATTCCGGCTCGAACCGGTAGTCGCATGACCTTGGATACGATGAGAAAAGTCATGGATCTTGACGGGGTTATTGGCCTGAAGGACAGCACTGGCGGTTTGGATCTGCTGCTGGCGCTAACCCAATATGAGACGAAGCCTGTACTTTGCGGCGAGGATGCGTATTTCCATGCGATGCTGTGTCAAGGCGCCGCAGGCGGGATGGTGGCCTCTGCCAATATTCATACCCAACGATATGTGGACGTGTATCAACGCTTTGTATCTGGTGACGTGAATGCATCAAGAGACAGCTTTACGCAACTGCAGCCGCTGATTAGTGACGTGTTTGCAGAACCTGCACCAGCCTCGATCAAATGGTGGCTTGCTCAGCAACAGCTGATTGCCTCTGCAAAATTGCGTTTGCCGCTGACTGCCGCATCGGAACAAGCAAAAAAAAGGTTGGCGGATACACTCGCAGAGATGGTCGTACCTTCTTAAACAAGCGTATATCTTGCTACGATTTATGAATACATCCAGTCTGATAATTTGAGACATCATGGATTGGAAATAAAAAACAACCAGTATTGTTGAATCATTACTGGTTGTTTTTTTTAACTTTAAGTACAGGTCTTCAGATGAAGAACTAGATACAGCTAATTCACCATTCATCAGGGAATGCCGATCCCTGCTCTGATTATTAAAAGTAATCCGAAAAGTAAGGCGCCTGCTGCTCAATAGCATCTTCTAATAAATCAAGCGTTTCTGGATCACACTTAATCCGGCCAATCTTATGCAAATACTCAGGACGCTTATACCCTAACAACATGGTCGTCATGGTTTGGATATTTATACTGTCTTCACTACGTCGATTTTGACTCCGAATCACTCTTCCGCTTCCATTCGGTTCAATGTGTAGAGTAAATGTTCCTTGATTCCATGACAGCAAAGGATCTTGCAAAGTAAAGGTCCACACTCTATCCATCGCTGCGGGTTTGAACGGATATTTTGAAATAAATTGCTCAATGTCCACGATCCGTGCCATAAAGTAAGGCGAAATGGTTTCCTTAATATCCGCATCTTCCAGCAAAAAGGCAAGCTGTTCGTCGGTATGAATATTACCTACCACTTTAGATATCATTGAAAAATGCGCACTAATGAAATTCCACAGTCCACTTCGTGCCTCTTCATGAATGAAGATCATATCTTTGACGTGGAACACTTCTTCTTCAATCCAATATAAAATGTAGCCATCCGGTTGTCCGTCTTCACCATAATAGACAGCTGCAGTTAAATCATCTGAATCCCACCGCCAGTACTCACTCCACGCAAGTTCTTTCCGCAGCATTGCTCCATGGGTTTGCATTGAAAAGCGTTCATAAGCCAGCTTCACCTCTTCGCTGTCGGGTTCTACACGTGCCACATCACCAGGAACAGATTTGTTTTTGGGTAATTGGAAGTCTTGAACCTCAAACACGATTTTATCAGAAATGATCTCCCATCCTTTACGGCGATAATACGGTATGGAGTAAGGATACAAGTACGAAATGGATTGTTTCTTTTCACGCATATTGGTGAGAGCTTGCAGCAGCAGTTTATTCATTAAACCTTGACCCGAATATTCAGGAAAAGTCCCCACGCCAGTAACGCCACCCATAGCGTAAGTTTGGTTAAATATCCGAACTTCAAATGGATAGATGGATACCTGAGAAATCAGTTTTTCGCCATCGAACCATCCAAGTACATCTGCTTGTTGTAAGACAGGTGACTTTTCATGGAGAATTTCGTTTTCTTTCCAACCATGTTTGTGAAGGTCATTATGAGTGACCTGAAATACATAACGTAACAGTTGACTATATTGTTCTAAATGTGATAAATCAACTTTTTTCATTTTTAAATTTTGCTTACGATGCATGCCAGTTATTCTCCCTTAGTTTTAAATTATATTATTTACCAATTGCTTCAGAATAATGCTGGCGCTGATCTAGATGAAGATAATTATTAAGATCTTGTTTTTACCTCACTAAGGATAATATCCAGAAACTTATGCGCTGCATTATCTGAGAAGCTGAGCTTAAGATTCATATCCGATTCCAGTGTTGCTTTAGAGCTATATGCAAACATTTTTTTCTCGTAGTGCTCTAAAGCCGTTTTTAGATCGCTGTGTTTAGCAAGAGATAAGCCTAACTCAGCTGCATCAAGCATGGCAATGTTCGCTCCTTTTCCTGCAAATGGAGACATTAAATGCGCAGAATCTCCTATGAGAGTGACCCCTTCCTTATGCGTCCAGCTGTGGTCGATTGGCAACATATAGATTCTACGAGGCAACATCTCGCCATCAGAATAACGAATATAATTTTTCAAGTCATCACTCCAATCGGATAATAATTGGAGCAGAGATTCTTTTGCCATTGTTGGTTGTTCAAATTTAATACCGCAATTATCCAGCCATTCTTTTTCAATCCTGAAAGCCAAATAAACTCGGATGCGGCCGTCACCATTAACCTGAGCCATAATCGCTTTTTGATCTTGGAATGCAAACATACTCCCTTTCCCGTTGAATTCAGCTAAATCTGGGTGAGTTTTATCAACATTTGATATCCCCATCTCAACCGCGCTTATTCCCGTGTAGATCGGCTGCACATCCGAGAGAAACTCGCGAACTCTTGAAAAGGCACCGTCAGCACCAACAACAAGATCTACAAGTTCTGTATGCTCATTCTCAAAATGCAACTCAAGCTGACCGTTGTCTACTGAATTTATACATTTTAGGTGATGGCCCCATTTTATTGTGTTTGGTTCAATAGAATCCAATAACAATTTGCGAAGTACGCCACGATCTATCTCAGGTCTATGGTTATCTTCGGGACCTGATATTTCGTCCCAATAGACTTTTCCGGTTTTATCCAGAAGCCGTAAGTCCTGGCCTTCATAACGAGCATTCACTTCGAATTCTTTTATCAGTCCAGCTACCTCCAATGCATATTGACCTGACTCAGGATGCATATCAAGAGTGCCGCCTTGTTGACGAGAGTTGGAGGATGGTTCACGCTCATATACAGTAGCTTTCATTCCATTTTGCTGCAGAATTCGAGCAAGCGTTAATCCGGAAGGACCTCCACCAATGATAGCAATACGGGCATTTTTATTTGACATACTAAAATCTCCCTTCAATCATATTAATAGTTAAGATAAATAAAATGCCAACAAACGTATTATTATTTACCTGTAAACAATAATAATTGATAAAGATTATCATTGTCAAATGTTAACGTGATGATATCTATATCTTAGAATACTAACGTTTGTTATAAAAAATCATGCTAGGATTAAGCGAAACGGGCCATTTTGTATACACATTCGATCTGAAGCTGATAAAATTATCGCTTTGGTTCCTTTATCCAATTTATATGCTACTCATTTGCTCATAAAATATTTCAAATTATAATCTATTTTATTGTAAACCAGTTAACTAAATTACAAGAACGAACGAAAATGATATTCACAATCCGTTTAAAACACGTTATGTCTTCTGCTTATAAAAAATCCAGACATGTGTTGATCTTCTCATTTGGGACAAGATTTCGTACCAACAAAACAAAAAAGCCGCTAAAATAGCGACTTTTGATGGGTCCATCTTATTGCCTCGCACCAAGTAATTAATTTTTTAAGTCCAATGTAAATCCTTCCAGCTCTTCTTCAGCTTCATGCATCAAGTCCAACAAATGATCTGCGTACTCTCCAAGGGACTTTCGGCTTGCATCAAAATCAATCCACTGAATGGTAAGTGGCATAGGGAGAAATCCAGTCAAGCAATCCCAGAATGCGTCCAAATTCCGCCCATACGTTTGACCTAATTCAAGACTGGTCTGAAGGACATCATGTAATTCTTCTTTTCCACGAATGTCCTTTCCATCGATGACTACTGTCTTCATAATTATCACCCTTCCCCTATTCGATCTGCTCAAACGTACGGTAATGATCCGTTGTTTTATAGATTAATCCATCATTGGAATATAAAATCCGATCACTCCCCCGTGTTCCTCCCGAATAGTTGATGTCTGCTTCATACCAAGTTCTTCCTTTTTTCTTGGGCAACAACCCTTCTCGATTTTGAAATACATCACCACCAATGCTTTTGCCTGGGGCCACTTTTTCCAAATTACCTTTGCTAGGCTCCCACCCTAACTCTCTAGCCTCTTTCTTGGTTATATAATTTTCCGGAAGTTCATTATGCTCCGAAATATACTTGGCTACTTCATCAAATTGTGTTAGAGCCGCATTCTCTTGAGATGAGCCATTTAATGAAACCGTTTCGAGTGAGCAGCCTGTAAACAGGAGGGTCGCCAGAATAAAAAGTAAAGCACCTAACCACTTTTTTACAACCATTAATTTTGATCTCCTTCTGAAAAATTAGCATCCTACCTATCATAACATTTTCCTTTCGTCTACTCCTCTTTATATTCGTTTCTCGCGGATTTCGGCCATCCCAACACAAAAAGGCTGGAGCAGGGATATCCCCGCTCCAACCTCTATTATGCTTGCATCCTTACGGCTCAATCCCCCACACCAGTTGACCGTTGATATACCCGGTAACCTGTTCATGGTTTGCGAACTGAGTACTGGACGCCTTAAACGAGTAATCGTTAGCCTGGTTGTAATTGGACCAGTTATTTTTGGAGAACCGTGCTTGAATTTCTGCGCTTTGTCCGGCATTAAGCGTTCCGGCAGAACTCGTAAAACCAACCTCCAAAACATAATCCGCTCCGGCAACTGGCGTTGCCAATTTAACGAATTTGCTGGTTACATTTGCACTCCCGATACTGGCCCAGTCAGACCAGAAATTCTGCGCTTCTTCCCCGTCAATCGTATAGTAATACCGGAGCGTTACATCACTCAACTGAATCGCCGAATTACCGGTATTGACCACTTTGAATTTAGGTGAGATTCCGTTGGTGGACGCACTTGTATTGCCGTTAAAGGCTTGGATCGTCAAAACCCCAGAGGGTGCAGTAACACTGCTGTCCACGACGTTTACTGTAAGAACAGCGTTATTTCCTCCATTAAAATGAAACGTTATCGTATTCTGACTTAACGGCAGCGTGGAAAGATAGGATTTACGCAGAACGATAGCATTGCTTGATGCCGTATAATCCTGGCCCGATACAAGTGTATAATTTCCATTCGTTATGCTTGTAAGCTGTTTTCCGTTTAAGGTTAGAGTCAAGGAAACATCCTGTGCCAGATTCGCTGCTTTATCAAATGCTGCATTCACGGGCGAAATTACAGCGCTTGTGCTTGGTGTTGAATCAACAATTTTAACTTTTAATACAGGATCTTGCCCTTGATTAAAATCAAAAACGATGGAATGTTCGCCAACCGGCAGTCCGGCCAAAAATTCTTTTTTCAGCACCAACGTACTTCCGCTTAACATATAATCCTGATTTGCAGTCAATGCAGAGGTACCTATCCGTAGTCCGGTTAACGTATTACCATTAAAGTTCACGGTTATGGCCTTGTCGCTTGAACTGGGGGTGTGTTTGTCAAATTCGACGGTTGTAGGTGTGAGGGACGCGTTTGATGTAGGATTGTTAACCTTCAAATTAGGCAGTTCATCCAGCGTAATGACATAATCACTTTGATAAAGCGTTTTCAGAGTTGCCGGATAATTAAAGGCTGAACTCATGAGATGTTCGCCATACCATGGGCAGAAGTAGAGCCATCCCGATTTTTCCTCTGTCAGATTCTGTACACTTGGGACGGTATCGTTCTCCGTCATGGCCACCATTTTCTTGCCGTCCGTTAAATCAACCAGTTGATAGAAGATCGAGGTAATGGCATCCTCATTCGGTACGCCGGACAAACCGTCATTGCGGTTGTAGATCGTATTGTATTTATCATAACCGACAATATCTACCTGATCGTCGCCAGGGTACCATGCGGGAGAAGTGTTATACACGTAGCTGTTGTAAATCCAAATCAAGTTGTGCAAACCGTACGTCTCAGTAAGTTCAGTGTAGAGCATATCCCACAGTTGTTTATACACATCCGCACCTGCGGAAGCCCACCAGAACCAGGCACCTTCCCCATTCAACCCGCCGTTGCCCTCCGCCTCATGATAAGGCCGGAAAAGAACGGGTACATTGTTATCTTGCAGAATCAGCAGTTGTTCCGCCAGATCGTCAATTGTACTCATTACGTATTGATATTCTTTCGTACCAGGAATTACGGCGTTGGCTGTATTAAAATTCGTTTCTGTTGGTTTGTAAGTAGCCTCTTTCCAATCCACATGATCCCCAAGCTGGTAGGTTGTGAAATTTCGGGGCACATTGATATGCCAGGAAGCTGTCGCAATTCCATCCCGGTTATTCACCCAGTCGATCATTCGATCAGTTGTACCGTCTTCCCATCCGTAGAGCGGATTATAGTTCATAAAATCAAATCCTCGGATAGCCGGATACTTCCCGGTTAAATTATGAATCCAATCAAACTCCAACTCCGTATTGCCATCGTTTCCACCACCGTATATCTCCTGCTGACCAGAGATAATATGATTGCCATAAACCTCCGTTAAATAATTCATCAGAAGTTGTGTTTCCGGTGTGGCTTGGGAATCAGTAAGGACAGGCTGAACATCCAGGGGATCAAGATTGGCATAATCCACAGTGAAGGTGTCGAAATAAGCGAATCCCCAACCTGCCTTCAACTGTATCGTATTACTTCCCTGGTTCAGCTTGTGATAACCAAAATTAAAATCAGACCAAGTTGTTGTGTATGGCAGCATATACGAGCCTTTGGTAACACCATTAACGGATAGATATTGAAGTCGGCCGTCAGCACTCAGTTCCTGCATGTATCGGGTGGAGATTGCATACATGCCCGTTTCCGGGACAGTCACAGTGAAGGTTATCGTGCCGGAATTCTGCATCCAGACAAATCCACTTCCAGAAAATCCGGGTTTGGGTTGTCCGTAAATTTCTGTCGTCACTTGAAGATCGGAGGAAAGTAAAGCGTTTTCGCTTTCGATCGTAAAAAGTGGTGAATCTGCATGAACGGGTACTGTCATCAATCCAAAAAACAAAGTCAATGCCAGCATTAATACGCCTGTCTTTTTGAGCAAAATCATCATCATCATCTTCCTTCCCATTTTAAAATATGATAAAGAATGATTCCTCTGTTCACTCATGATGGCGCTTTCATTGTAAACATAGCATATGTATCAATTTTTGCAAATATATGGACGAAAAAAAGCCGCAATTTCGCGGCTTTCAATTTGTTAATCTTTATCACTCTTATTGCGCGGTGTATCCTCCATCAACGATCAGGCTATTTCCTGTCATATAGGATGAATCGTCGCTAGCTAGGAACAGGACGGCTTTGGCCATTTCATCTGCTTGACCGAGCCGCTTCATAGGTGTTGCCGAAGAAAGAGCCTGTTTGCTCTCTTCTGGAATAATCGGTGTATCGATGAAACCCGGGCAAAGTGCGTTCACACGAATATTTTTCTCAGCGTACTCCAGCGCGAGCGAACGAGTCAGATTCACCACGCCACCTTTTGCTGCATTGTAGGCTGCAGAACCAGGTGAACCAACCCATCCGTACATGGAAGCCGTGTTGACGATAGTCCCTCCGCCAATTTTGAGCATTTCTCGGATCGCTTCACGTGCGACCAAGAATACGCCGTCCAGATCTACATTCACCGTATTGCGCCATTCTGCATATTCAAGCTCATGCGAAGGATGAACACGCCCGATTCCTGCATTGTTAAATACGATATCCACTTTACCGAAAACCTCAACGGTTTTTTTGAAAATCTCAGCAACCTCTTGTTCACTCGTGATGTTAGCTTTAATGAAAAGAGCGTCAGCTTTAAGCGCTTTCAGTTCTTGCTCAAACGCCTTCCCTTTTTCTTCATTCAAGTCCACCAAAACTACTTTGGCTCCTTCTGAAACGAATAAGCGTGCTGTCGCTGCGCCGATCCCTGATGCTCCTCCCGTAATAACTGCCACTTTGTCTTGAAGTTTGCCCATGATTAAATCCTCCAGTATACTATTTTGAATAGCACCTATTCGCATAGTTGCTATATGACGTTTACAAATATAATTGTATGCTTAAAATTGTAACAATCCAATCATTAAGATAAGAGGAAGTGTCTACTGTATAGACACTTTGTGGAACAATGTCGATCTTTATAGGAGTTTTTATGTATGAATGATGAACAATTTTTGAAATCTCAACAGCGCAATCGAACAGAGGAGCATCTTAAAAGCGCTCTGATTCAGCTCATTAAGAAAAAAGGCTATCATGCCATCTCTGTCAAAGATATCGTTGATCAAGCATGTTACAATCGCAGTACATTTTACTTACACTATCAAGATAAATTCGTGCTCGCCGAAGAATTGTTGAATACGAAGCTCGAAGGTCTGAGGTTTGCCGTAGGCAAGCCGTATTCGCATGGTCAAAAGGTCTACACCAACAAGCTTAATTCGGAATCCTTTCAGATTGTCGATTATATCTATGAAAACCGAGACTTCTTCGAGCTGATTCGATATGATGACACATTACCTGGTCTGCATACAGGTTTTCCTCAGACAATCCTGAAAATCTATGAAGAGCAGTTTATCTTCGATACAATTAATGATGTCCCTGTTAACATGGAGTATTTCAAGTACTACACGGCTTACGGCTTTTTTGGAATATTGAACAATTGGATATTAAGCGGTTTTCGCGAATCACGTGATATGTTTATCAAGAACGTGATTGAACTGTCAAAAACGCATATTCACTCTTTTCATTATGTGGGAAACAAGTTGGAATGATTATACCGATGAACTTTTAAATTTAAGGGGATCCGGATAAATTAACACAAAAATAGCCGCTAAATTAGCGACTTTACAGGGTAATATGCGGCAGTTGTGGTGACGACTGCCCGCAAATTTCACAGGCAGTCATTAATTTAAATCGTAGTATGTTTCTCATCATATTCGCTTGATAATTGTTTAAGCGATTTGATTTTGCCATGAGGATGCTGTTCTTCCTTTCGTGACTTCCAAGCAGCTTCCTGCCTTTTCTTCTGGCGAGCCATAAAAGATCTCCTCCTCTGGAAAATTAGAGTTATACTACTTCTTTATGATGTCATTTATGGATTATTTTCATTCAAGCTCAGCAAATGATTTATTGTTAGTTGTACCAATAGATTAGTTAAATTTCATTTAGAGACAAAGACCGGAATTTTATCCTCCATTCTTTGTCTCTTTTTCATGGAATTTGTTAGGTAATTACTTTCTCAATCTACCATATCAATAATTTTGCCTCTTGAGTAAATTTGCACAATGAGCAAAATAAAGTTATGATAATTTCGAGTAAATGCTAAGGAGTTGAGTGAATACCAAATGAAAACAATCTACTATCGTGAGAGTTATTTTCTCCAGAAGCATGCATGTGGAGGTGTACGCATCTGATGGCCAAGCAAACCCTGCGACATTTAAAAAAAGAAGCCACTGAAAAAGCGCTAGCGACTGCAGCATTTGAACTAGCACTTGAACATGGGTTGGACGGTTTTGTTGTCGAAGATATCGTGCAAAAAGCCGGTTATTCCAGAAGAACTTTCGCAAACTATTTCACATGCAAAGAAGAAGCAGTAGCCATAGGAGCTACTTCAGTTAATAACACTAGTGAGTTTGAACAATTACTCACCAAAATTCCATCAGATGCCTCCTTGCTTGACGTTCTGTATCAACTTATCCAAATGCAACTTACAACAGATCTTATTGGAAGGTTGCGTGAACTTCTGTTGCTTTCCCAAAAATATCCTGTTCTCGAACCGCATTTCCTTGGAGTATTACACCAAATGCAGACGACTGCTCAAGAGACATTATTAGACTTATCAAACGGGAAAAATGACGAGGTATATACTTATCTACTTATAAACGCAGTCTACGGAACCATTCTTCCATTAATTGACGGAAGACTTAATGTGCTGTTACCAGGACAAAACATAAGTGACCCCCAAAGAACAGGGGCTGTATCGTTCGATGAGTTTTTAGAAAACATGTTTGTTCATTTGCGCAAAGGATTCTAATACGGTAGCAATCCATATTCACCATAGAGGGAGTGTAAATTAGAAATATGTCTACATTATTATATAGAGTGGGGAAAACCGCTTTTCGCAAACCGGGGTACTTTATACTCGGATGGATTTTAATTTTAGGAATTGTCGTCTCGTTAATCAGTGTGAATGGTGTGCACATCAGTTCCGAAATGAAGATTGAAGGCACAGAGTCTCAAAAAGTTTTGGACCAGTTAGCCAAAGAATTACCTGCCGCCTCCGGCGGTCAAGGGAGTGTTGTGTTTGAAGCACCTCCAAACGAGCGTCTAGATACGCCAGAACGATTGGCAGCGATCACAAAGGGTGTTAATGATGTTTACGGGATAAAAGATGTGATTAACCCTGCAGATTATGCTGCTGAAGCCAGCGGCTCAACTGCTGAGATGGCTCAGGCTGTCAATACGGAGCAGTCTGCCACAGTGGCTGTTCCCTCCTATGGTCCTCTGATGGTGGACGGTGTTCCAGTTCCTGGTGTTCTTCTCTCTCCTGACGGCAGAATTGCTTTGTTCCAATTTCAGTTTACCCTTGAGCAGTCTGCTATCACGCAGGATGTTTTTGACTCCGTTATAGATTCCGTCATGACTATTGAGAAAGGAACCCATATTACGGTCCTGCCAGGCGAAACACTAAAAACCGTATCCATCGGTGTAGGATCCGCCGAAATCGTTGGACTTGTCATTGCCGCGCTTGTTTTGCTGGCCACACTTGGATCTGTTGTTGCGGCGGGCCTCCCCCTTATAACTGCCCTTCTCGGTGTCGGCATCGGAGTGGGTGGAGCGTTCTCCATTTCCAAATTCATTGAAATGCCTAGTGTCACTTCGGTTTTGGCTCTTATGGTTGGTCTAGCAGTTGGAATCGATTACGCTCTATTCATTGTAAATCGTCAACGCCGGATGATTATTGATCAACGTCTGAGTGCACAAGAAGCTGCTGCCAGAGCTATTGGTACATCGGGCAGTGCTGTATTTTTTGCAGGTTTGACTGTTATCGTAGCTCTCTGCGGTATGCTAGTAATCGGTCTTACGTTCTTATCAACGATGGCGTTGGTAGCTGCTGCAACCGTACTCATCAACGTATTTGTTGCCTTAACCCTGTTACCGGCGCTGCTCGGGTTGGTGGGTGAGCGTATCTGTTCGCCTAAAGCTCGTGAGAAAAGCGCCAAGTCTAACAATGCGGGTGGTCGTGGCGTAGCTGACAGATGGGTTAAATTCGTTATCAAGTATCGTTGGGCCACAATTGTCGCCATCATCATACTTCTTGGTGTCGCAGCAATTCCGATTACAAAAATGGAGATGGGCATTCCTGGAGCTTCCTCAGCGAATCTGGACACGGCTGCAAGACAAAGTTATGATGCAATATCCGAAGGATTTGGAGAAGGCTTTAACGGACCACTTATTCTGGTCGCTGAGCCGAAGGATTCTTCAACGCCGGTCTCTCCAGAACTCTTAGGCAATCTTGTGAAAGAGCTTCAAAGTCAAAAGAATGTAGCGCAGGTTTCACCTTTAGGCATGACTGAGGATATGGCTATTTTTAGTCTGATTCCTGAAACTGGCCCTAACGATAAAACAACCAAAAATCTGGTGAATGATTTACGTTCTTCTGAGTCGAGTATTGCACAGACGTATGACGTTAAACTTGGAGTTACCGGATTCACTGCCGTAAATATCGATATGTCGACTAAGCTGGCAGAGGTATTCCCTATATATGTAGGCATTATTATTCTGTTGTCCCTTATCATTCTACTCTTGGTATTCCGTTCAATTATCGTGCCAATCAAAGCAACCATCGGCTTTCTTCTTAGTATTCTTGCTACGTTCGGAATCACGACAGCTGTGTTTCAGTGGGGCTGGCTCCACTCTCTCTTTGGCTTCGATACAGGTGGTCCATTGCTAAGTTTTATGCCGATCATTGTCACGGGTATCCTTTATGGGCTCGCAATGGATTATCAGGTTTTCCTTGTCAGCTCCATGCGGGAATCGTATGTTCATGGTCATCGGGGGACTGAATCCGTCGTTCACGGTTACAAACAGGTGAGTCGTGTCGTAGTAGGAGCCGCTGTAATTATGGTTTCTGTTTTTGCAGGGTTTATTTTCACGGATGATGTCATGATCAAACAAATTGGTTTTACATTAGCTGTAGGAATCTTGATCGATGCTTTCATTATTCGAATGGGATTGGTCCCAGCCATCATGGCTATTTTCGGTAATAAAGCGTGGGCGCTTCCGAAATGGCTCGACCGTATTCTGCCCAACCTTGATGTCGAAGGCGAGAAACTGATCGCTTCACTCAAGGCTAAAGATAACGAACATCACAAGTCTTGATGCGGCATATTATTTGGATTTGAATTCATTTGGATGAAAAATAAGAAACAGCGACCACGTTCTGGTTGCTGTTTCTTATTTTTTTGTCATATTTCTTTAGCTTAATGGATCTGGATTTCTAAGTTGAATGGGATGGCTGACCTTCTTTACCCTCCCGAACCGGTAGGGTTCACACTCACTAAGATGCGGTCGATATCTGGGGCATAACCCGTCGGCTGTGAGAACAGCAGCGTATTGGACCCCGCCTGCAGATGTACTGTCGTTTCCTGAGAAGCAACTGTTGACCAGCCGCCGGAGCTTGGGAAGTTGAGCGATGTGCCAGCTGCTCCATTCACACTTAATATGGCGGAGCGGCTCGCTTCACCATTCAAGTACTGGATCGTCAATTTGTAGTTACCTGCTGACGGCACTGTTACATTATTGAACTTCAGCGTGCCGCTGCCGTTGCCTAGATAACCCACCTTTGCCCCACCTGAGCAAGTCGTGCAGTTCGCAATAACCGCTGAACCTGCTAACGTGTTTCCTGCTGCCTCTGCCTCATAGGCGCTAACACCTGAATTCGGAGGTGTGACTGGCGTCACGGGCGGGTCAGCCAGTAAAGTAGAAGTTGTAGCACTCGCAGAAACGTGGAAACCGGACAGTGTCAGCCAGCCGTCTCGGTTTGCATCCTGACGTGTGTTCGCAAAACGAATGGTCTTGCCGCCGGTGAGTGGATTGACAATCCGCATGACCAGCCTGTAATCCCCAGCGGGAAGGTTGTGATTCGCACTATATGAGAAAGAATAGTCCGAGTCTCCAGGCAATATGCTTTTCAGATTCCATGATTTCGTGCCAAGTGACTTAACCCATGTGTCGGAGGAATTCAGTACGGCGAACTCGACCTCCCAATTGTAGTATAACGGAGCAACGCCCTTGTTCTGGAGTTTGACGTTGACTTGCAGTGAGGACGCCGATGAATCACTCAGCTGCACCGATGAATTGTACAGCGTATAACCAAGCATTTTATGAGCTCGCAGCGCATTAAGCTTGGCCGTCTCGTCAGGTAAAGAATTTTTGTACACACGATCATACATTAGCCAAGAGGCATGTGTCGTTTCGACTGAGGTCTGGAAGTCTTCACCGTTTTGGTTGGGCCAGTGCTGCCAAAAACTCGTATCCTGCTGGAGGGGTGGATATAATTCGCCACCAATCGGATGAGTCTTCCAGATGTTCTGCAGGCTGTTTTGCGTAATCAAATTCCAGAATCCCCAGTCATTTGCGAACAACGTTTCGTACGAAAAAGAATCATCATGGTAGCCGAAAGCGTTTTTCAAATCTGCTGTACTCGCCGAATAAGGGTACCTGGCCAGTACCTGGGTCTTCTGGAATGCACCCTTGAATGCCGAAAGCAACCCGTCACGGTTAGTCTGGTTCATCTCCCAATTCGTTGGGTCGGTATTATAAGGCCATGTATGCCATTCTCCCCAAAATCCGTATAATCCTGTTGTCAGAAAGCCAATTCGAGGATCGCCATCGTAGCGAGCCCCAAGTGCGCTGACGAACTGTCGCAACGCCTTATTTAAATTTGCGTCGTTCCAGTCTGGGGCCAGACTGTGGGTAGATGTATCGTGGTTGCCGTTCTGATCATAATCCCGGGTCATAAGCCCGCCGTTAATTAGAAACTGCGGAATACCGCTTGTACGACCCGGGTAGTCAACGTAGACACGGAAAGCCGCCTGGTTGCCCCGACTAGCGATATCATTAAGATAGGCATCCAGCCGTGCCCAGTTGTACGTGTTCCAGTCCGTCATCAGGTCACGAAGCGAAACGTAGAACCATTCCATGCTATGCGGAAAACTGTTGTTCGGATCAACACTTTCCGAGGGAAGCTTGGAGAAAGGTAAAAAGCCCTTCAGTGGATTTAGCTCCAGCCCCGCTTTGTTCGGGTCATAGGTTTGGGCCTGCCATTCCCCTGATGCATAGGCAGGGTTGGGCTTGAAGTTTATAAACATTATCGAGCCAAGTAGACAAAAGACGACCATCATCAATCCTAGCCTTGCAAGTCTTGCATTCGACATTGCATCGTTCACCCCTGTTCACATGAGATTAACTATTACATATGGCAACGAACTTACTCGCCAGCCTTACTCACCCCCTCTCCAGCCCTGAACTCTACGCATGAATGAGAACACACCTCGTCTCTACTTGATGCAGAAAGGTTAGTAAACGTGGTGTTACGCTCAATCATTTTCACAGATTACAATCGGTGTAATTTAAAAAGATCATCCCTTACTGGCACTGAAGGCGACACCCTCGATGAACCGCCGTTGGAAAATGAAAAACAGTATGAGCATCGGAATAACGGCCATGAACGCCCCAGCCATCAATACAGGATAATCCGTACCAAACATGGAGACAAGTGTGGCAAGGCCTGCCGACAGCGTTAATTTTTCCGGTGAACTGTTGATGATAAGCGGCCACTGTAGTTCATTCCATGACCAGAGCAGTTGGATGATGACGACTGCAACCAGTGCTGACTTGACAAGGGGCAGCATGATATAGCGAAAGATTTGGAACGGATTGCATCCGTCGAGCACTGCCGCCTCCTCCAATTCTTTGGAGATGCCGAGGAAAAACTGGCGCAGCAAAAAAGTCGCAAATGGGCTGACGAGCGAAGTGATCCAAAGTGCGGTCGTCGTATTCACCAATCCAAGTTTGCTCATCATCAAATATTGCGGCGTATAGAACACCGGGTTGGGAATCATCATGACCGAAATGATCAGAAAAAAACACAGCCCTCTACCCGGAAAGCGAATGCGTGCGAATGCAAAGGCCGCCATCGCGCTGAAGACGACAGGGAATAACGTCTTCATGAACGCAGCCATCAGCGTATTCGCATAATAATGCAAGAAGGCCGATTGCCTAAGGGCGTCTACATAGCCTCGCAGGCTCGGCTCGGCAGGTAATATCGTAATCGGAATCTGGGTCGCCTCCGTTGTCGTCTTGAGAGACGTAAGAATCATCCAGAGAAATGGAAGCACCATGACGGCTGCGCCAGCGATCAGAACCAAATGAATAATAAGGTTGCTTCTATGCTTCGAAGAGACAACTCTGCTCACTTTTGTACCTCCTCAATCGTAAATCACCCATTTTTTTTGCAGCATGAACTGGATACCCGTCAAAACCAGGTTGATCACCAGCAGAATGTTGACAATCGCTGCTCCATAGTTCTGATCGTAATAGATAAATGAATTTTGGTAATAAGCGTATACGAGAGAACGCACGGCCGGTAGCGCAACGTTCGTTTTACCGATAATCAGATAGATACTGTCAAAAATTTGTGTGGCACCGATCACGAGCACGATCGACGTAAAAAATAGCGTTGGTGTTAATAGCGGGAGCGTAATGGAACGAAACTTGCGAAAGCCGACAGCGCCATCAATCTCAGCCGCCTCATACAGAGTACGTGGAATGCCTTGAAGCCCAGCTAGGATCAGCAACATGTTAAAGCCAATCGCGCCCCAAACTCCGACCATGACAAGAGCATACATGGCGAACCGCTTGTCAGAGATCCACGCGATGTGGGTGCCGAGTACAGAGTTTAGTAGTCCGTAATCCTGAGCGAAAATAATGACCCACACCATAGCAGCCGCGGCCGCCATCGTAACCTGCGGTAGAAAATAAATGACCCGGTAGACAGCCTGGCCCTTGATTTTCGCGTTCAGCAGTACGGCGAAGAACGTCGACAGTATAATCGTCGTAGGTACAAACAGCACGACATAAAGTATCGTATTACGTAGATTTTGCCAGAACTCCTCGTCCATAAATAATCTCTCGTAGTTGGCCCAACCGACCCAGTGGTTGACAAGGCCGAAGTTTTCGGACTTTAGGAAGCTCAGATAGATGGAATAGACAGCTGGCCAGCTCCAGAAAACGAGCGTTCCGATCAACGTCGGAGCGATCATCATATAAGCCCATATATATCTGCTTTTCGAATGCATTGTCTTCACCTCATTTGTGCCATAGGTATTCCGTTAACCGGAATACCATCGACAATTTTGCCTGGCGTAGGGCGCTACTTTGCGTCCTCAATCGCCTGATTCATCATTTCCGCCACTTTCTTGGCGCCTTCTTCGATTGAAATGGCGCCGCCCCATGCCTGTGACATAATTTCTGCTTCTTTCGAGAACCAGACTGGGTACGATTTTGAACCACTCGGGTACGGAGTCGCGTCCGCCGCCTGATCAATGAATACCTGCAGGTTCAAATCTGGATTGTTCTTCACCCATGCGTCTTGCGTGTTATTGAACGCCGGAATCGCGGCACCCATTTCTGCCGTGATCTCAGCGGCCTCCTTGGAGCCGAGGAATTTCAGGAACTGCCATGCTTCATCCTTGTGCTTACCCTTAGTGGACATGACATTGCCGATGCCATTAATGATATTGCCGCGCTTGACCTTCCCCTTCGGCAGGGGTGCCCAATCGTACTTTCCTTTGATAATTTCACTACTCGCCAGATTGCCGTTATCCCAAGATCCATCGAAAATCATCGCGAGCTTGCCGGACTTGAACATTTCGACCGAATCCGTGTCGGTCATCTGCTGGTGCGTCGGCGATGCCTTGTCAAGAATCATCTGGTAACGGGCCTTTAGCGCCTCAATCGAAGCCAATTCGTCGTAACCGGATTTGGTCATGTCGTCATTTAAAATAAAACCACCGTTCGCTAACATGTCGTTCCAGTAGCCTGCTTGGGTGTCCAGCTTTGCGCCAAAACCGTAAATGCCCTTGTCTGGCTGACTTAGCTGTTTGGCGACTTCAGCAAGCTTGGCATAATCCCATGTATCGTCTGGATAAGGAATGTTCGCCTGGTCGAACAGCTCCTTGTTGTAGGCCAGACCAATGGTATCGAAGTCCTTTGGAATACCGTAGTTTTGCCCGTCAATCGTATAGATGGAGACAAGGTTGGAAGCATAGTTGTTCAGATCAATTTCATTGGCCTGCACTTTGTCCGTGATCGGCTCGAGGAACTGACCTTCTGCGTACTTCATAAACTGACCACCATGCATCCAGAATACATCGGGCAGCATTCCCGCTGGCGCTGCGGCGGACATCTTCGTCCAATATTCGCCCCAAGGAATAGCATCAACTTTCACCTTGATATTCGGGTGCTGCTCAGTGAACGCATCGGCGATCGCCTCCATCGCTGGTTGCTGGTTTTTATCCCAGATCGTATATGAGATCGTAACGCTCTTCTGGGCACCACTGTCGGTAGCCCCGCCCCCGTCGTTAGAACTATTACAGCCCGCCATCAACGTGACAAGCAGTAAGCTGGCGATCCCTGCCGCCATTTTTTTTCTTATATTCATCGTCAAACTCCCCTCGACTTTTCTTAAAAATGAAGATTGTACTCTTACGTCCAGCAGTCATGCTCCAAAAGCTGGAGTACGGAAAAAATGCGCGTTTTTTCCGTCAGTCGATCGTCGTGAGCTCTTGACGTTCTCATCATAAATCAGGAAAAATCCGGTTTAAATGCCCAGATTTTAAGATTCAAACCACATTTTTAAGATCCCCTTCCCAATTGCGGATGATCTCTGCATAATAAAACCCGTATCAAAATTCAAACGATTGGGGCAAATCATCCGCAAGATTTTGCCCGCAATTCCAAAGGAGAATTCTCCCATGAATAATATCTCAATCGCCCGGCTGCCCGGCGAATACTGGTGGGGCGGTGTGATTAACGATGGCAGCTCCATGCCATTTGGCCAGACAGCATATACGAGGGATTTGCGTGTGACGGATGACAATCAGGCCTCGCCTTTGCTGCTCTCCAATAAGGGCAGATATATTTGGAGCGAGGAGCCGTTTACTTTCCATGTGGACGAGAATGGACTTTCCATCTTTGATAACGCTGGTGAAGTCGTCGTGGAAGAGGAACATAGCTCACTGCAGGGTGCATACCGTCATGCTGCCGGCACACACTTCCCTCCTTCCAACCAGATGCCCGACGCCCTCGTCTTCACAGCCCCGCAATACTGTACCTGGGTCGAGATGTTCTATAACCCCACACAGGACAGAATTATCCGTTATGCAGAATCAATTCTAACGAACGGGCTACCGCCCGGCGTCCTCATTATCGACGACAATTGGATGATGGATTATGGCATGTGGGACTTTGACAAGCACAGGTTCCCGAATCCCCGGGATATGATCGATACGCTTCACGGCATGGGGTTCAAGGTGATGCTCTGGATGTGTCCATACGTAAGTGCGGACTGCACCATATTTAAGGAATTACGGGCGGGTGATCTGCTTCTAACAGGCGTGGACAACGCGCCAATCATCCGACATTGGTGGAATGGTTACAGCGCAGTTGTGGATTATACGAAGCAGGAAGGTGCGGCCTGGTTCAAGCGGCAGATGGATCGTCTAATCACTGATTATGGTGTTGATGGTTTTAAACTTGATGCCGGCGAGCCGTTCTTGCCGGGCGGAGCGGACACAACCCAGCCCGTTGCATGGACTCGCCCCCTGCGTCAGCTTGAAGACTGCGAAGCATATGCCAACCTCGGAGTTGGCTACTCGCTGGTTGAGCTGCGGATGTGCTGGAAGCTCGGTGGCCAGGGACTCATCCAGCGCCAGCGGGACAAGACACATACGTGGGACGCCACTGGGCTCAGCGGACTCATACCCAACGCGATTGCTCAGGGACTGCTTGGCTACGCATTTAACTGCCCAGACATGATCGGCGGCGGTATGGACGGCGATATCAACTCCCCGGAATTTCACTTTGACAGCGAGTTGTTCGTACGATACACCCAGTGTGCCGCACTGTTCCCTGTGATGCAGTTTTCCATGGCACCCTGGCGCGTGCTGAAAGGTAAGGAGCTAACCTGGTGTCTTGACGCCGTAAGGTTAAGATCCGAGCTCGGCCCCGAGCTGCTCACGCTTGCTCGCCAGGCCGCTGCAGACGGTTTACCGATACTGCGCAGCCTGGAGTTCGAATATCCCGACTCCGGCTACGAGCTCGTAAATGACCAGTTTCTCCTCGGACAGAATCTGCTCGTTGCGCCAGTCGTCGTCAAGGGACTGACATCCAGAAACGTGGTTTTTCCTGAAGGTCAATGGCAGGACGAGGATGGAAATATCATCACTGGGCCAACCGAACTTCAAGTTGGTGCACCCCTCTCACGTCTGCCTTGGTATCGTAAAATCCAATAGGAGGTATATCTCCATGAAAAAAATAAAGCTGGCCCTGATTGGCGCAGGCGCCCCAGGGCTGCTTAGCTATGCTCCCTATGTACTCGCGCATTCGGACGAGGCCGAATTCGTTGCGGTCGCCTCCGCTCAGGCCTCGCTGGACAGCCACCTGACGGCATTCGCCGCCGAGGCGTCAAGGCTGAAGCTAGGAGCGGTCATCGAGATGAGCAAATTCAAAGCAACGATTCTGGCGTCTTCGACCTCCAATTGACAAAGGAACAGTTCTGCTCAGATAATAAAAAGGTTGAAGATACGCCAATCGCAACAAGCGAAAACTGACTGGGGGATTTAAGCATGTATGAGTTACTAATCGTTGATGATCATGCTCATCTCGTGGACAGTCTCGAACGCACCATGCCGTGGGAAGCGCTCGGCATTGGCAAGGTTCACAAGGCTTTCTCTGGCGAAGAGGCACTCGAACATTGCAAGAGCTATCCCGTGGATATTATCATCACCGATATTCGAATGCCCGGAATCTCCGGCCTGGAGCTGATCGAGCATATCAAAAAATACGACAAGCACTTCAAAAGTATCCTGCTGTCCGGCTACGGCGAATGGGACTACGCACAGGAGGCGATCAAACAGCAGGTGGATGGTTACCTGCTCAAGCCAGTCGACCAAAGGGAGCTGGCCGACATGCTGCACCAACTCACGGAAGCACTCCGCCTGGAATGGGACGAACGGGGCAAACAGGTGAAGGCAATGAGCATGCTCAGCGAACATATGCCATTGTTTCGAGAAAAGTTGCTAATTGATCTTCTTCAAGGTAGGAAGCTTCCTTCCAAACTGCTCGAAGAAAAAATGGCTTATTATCGGCTGCCGTTCTGTCCGAGCGACGAAACTGCAATATGCCTCCTCCGCATTGAATCTTCTGCAGAGGAGTTGAACTGGAAGGACCAGTCTCTACTCTCCTCGGCCGTCGCAAATATCGCTGAGGAGACCTTCTCGGAATTGTTTCATGTCTGGCACGGACGTGATGCGTACGAGCATGAAGTCTTTGTTCTCAAGGTACGGGAAGAGTCATGGCTAGCGCGGGAGAAGGAACCAGAGCTTAATCGACAGCGATCCCTCGAACATTTGGCGGCCAGGCTGCAGCAGCACGTCAGACACTTTCTCAAAAGCAGCATTTCAATCGTCGTGAGCCACTGGCAGGTCATGGCTCACCGCCTGCGTGAGACTTACCAGGACTCACTGGCTATACTCACCCGCCATCTTGGCGGTGAGACGGACCTCTTAATCCGCCTGCAGGACGCCTTAGTGCCCGAAAAACCCTACCGCGTCCATAGCCTTTACGAGTCGCCAACGATGATCCAGTTGTTCGAAATTTACCAGTGGGAGGCGATCTCTGCCAAGTGGGACGCCATTTTCCTTGAGGTGACAAACAAACGAATGGATTCACGTGAGACGCTACTTGAGCTCTATTATCACGCGATGGGTGCTTTCAGTTTTTTTGCCCACAAAAACGGACTTAGCCTGCTTGAAATCATCCCACCAGAGCTGGACAAAGCCACTGAAGCCAACCGTTTCCGCCATATGTACCAGCTTCAGGATTGGATAGTGCTCACGCTCGAACGATTGCGGGAGATGACCAAAAGCGAATGGAATAATGAGCAAGTGGCACTCATTCGTAAGGTCCAGCAATTCATTACCACGCATCTCGCGGATGCCACGCTGCAGACGGCAGCGGATCACGTCGGCCTGCATCCCGCGTACCTGTCCGCTCTGTTCAAAAGCAAGGCAAGCGAGAATATTAGCGAATATTTGTACAAAGTACGCATGCAGCGTGCGCGGGAAATCCTGATCGAGCAACCAGAACTCAAGGTTAGCGACGTTGCGACGGCAATCGGCTACCATAAGCCGCAATACTTCATCAAGTTGTTCAAAGAGCATTTTGGGCTGACACCGCAAGACTTCCGTCATCAATCCTCCTGACCGAACGGGGACATTATAATGAAACTAACCATTTTCACAAAAATTGTGCTTGTCATCTTTCTACTGCTCGTCTCTACCCTGCTTTTGTACTACCTGACTAACCGTTCCAGCGTGCGGCTCATCAAGCAGGAAATTCAAAGAGTAAAGTTGAATGAGCTTACTTTCCTGGCCGGAGACATCGACAACAATCTGTCCAAAGTATCGTCCTTTAGCGATTTTCTCGTACTCGACAAAGATGTGCGACTGCTTGCGACTCCTTCCTTTCTGGAAGGAGATTTTGAGCTAAACAAATTGAAGTTGCGGGTCTCGGACAAATTGAATCTTTTGCATGCCCTGAACAACTGGAACGCCGAATTTATGGTGATTTACGATGAGGATAGTTCATCTTTCTCCTCCACGTCCTCTTCGTCAAAGTTAAGCGAACTGTACCTGGAGACGCACTTCCGTCCGTTCTGGCAGTATGAGCAGACGGGCGATGGAACGTATTTGACGTATTATTTGGCGCATCCGTACACCTTCCGCTTTGATCCGGAGGAAGTGTCTTATGTCGTCAGGGCCAAGATCGACACCAAAAATGTACTCGCCTACTTGGACCGCGCCAAGGGAACGAACGACAACAGCGCAATCTTGTTGTCTGCGGCCGGGGATGTGCTGGCAAGCGACACAGCGAAGCTTCCTTTCATTCATGAATTAACAAGCCGACTTGAGGTTGGCCAAGAGATGAGTGGTAACCGACTTATTAAACTGGACGGTGAGCAATACCTCGTTAATTTCACTGCTCTGAGTAACTTTAAAGATTGGTACATCGCGGACTATACCCCGATCAGTGAGGTGCTCAATCCGATCTATGCCAACCAGCGTCTTTACTACTTCTCTAGCGTTTTCCTGCTTCTGTTCAGCATCCTGCTCGCCCTGCTGTTATACCGGGACGTGCAGATTCCAATACGTAAACTGCTCTGGGGCGTTAGGAAAATCACATCGGGCCAATATTCCATCACACTCCACCAGGAGAGTAATGACGAATTCATGTATTTGTTTGAGCGCTTCAACGAAATGTCCAAAGAAATCAAAGAATTAATTGAAAGGGTTTACATGGAACAGATCCGCTCCAAGGAGGCCAAACTGCGGCAGCTCCACTCCCAGATCCAGCCGCACTTTCTGTACAACTCGCTTGCGTTTATCAAGAGTATGACCGAGCTAGACGAGAAGCAGGCCGTCATTGATATGTCTATAAGTTTAAGCCGTTATTTCCGGCAAACGATCAAGTTCGAGAACACGTACACAACGGTGCGGGACGAGCTTGAGCTCGTCCGGTTATATCTGACGATCCAAAGCCTTCAGATGGACCGCTTTGTTTTCACCATTGATGTCGAGGAGCAGCTCCTCGATATGCAGGTGCCGCGGCTGCTTCTGCAACCGCTTGCGGAAAATGCCATTCTGCACGGCATTGAGTCGCTGCGCATGGTTGGGGACATCCGAATTCGTGGCTATTCCAACGGAGAATATTGTGAGCTGATTGTGGCGGATAACGGCTGTGGTGTGGAGCCTGGTCGACTCGACATGCTTCGTAGTGCAATCTACTACGACACGGACGCCAATACTGCGTGGGCACTTCACAATGTATATGAGCGGTTAAGAGCGATGCTCGGCTCGGAGGCCCATATGGAGCTGGCTAACGGAGAACTGGGCGGACTTCAGGTGACGTTGCGCTGGATAGTCGTCCGTGAACAGGAGGGAACTGAGATATGTTAATCTGGAAATGGTTGAAGCAGACAGGGCTATTTGGCCTTGCGATCATCTTGTTTCTGGTTGTTATGATTTTCTCGTTTATCTTTTGGGAAGATCCAACGGGCCCCTCCCAACTATTGGAGAAAGAAAATACGTCGTCTGTAGGGCCTGCCCCTTCGTTCATCGGTGGAAAATATGAGTCTCCCGTCGTCTTGACGACCGTTGGGCATCTGTACCCGGACATCGAGTTCAAAAACGGTGAGGATCTGCAAAACAACGTACTGAGCCGACTGTTTGAGGACAAGCTTGGCATCAAGGTCAATTACCTCTGGACGACGACTGGTGATGAGGACGTCTACATCAATAAACTGAACACCTTGATCGCGACCGGTCAGTCCCTTCCCGATATCGTCACCTTCAAGGGTGGACAAAATATGTATCCGTTGCTGCGCTCTGGTGCCTTCCGCGACGTAGGAGAGTTGTTCGAGCAGTATGCCTCACCTAAGTGGAAGGCAGCCATGGCGCAGGCACCCGAGTCATGGGACCGATACATGATCAACGGCAAAAAAATGGCGATACCAATCCTCGACGGCAAGATGAATTCGAACGAGGTATTGTACATTCGGCAGGATTGGCTTGATAAGCTTGGTCTGCAGGCCCCCACCACCCTGGACGAGTTGGAATCCGTCATGGATGCGTTCGTTCATCTAGACCCGGACGGTAATGGTAAAGACGACACCTACGGGCTTAGCATCAGCTTGAAAAATTCGTTTTTCACCTGGATGTCGGATGCGGGGTTTGTGTTTGGGGCTTATGGGCAGATGCCGGACATCTGGAGCACAGGTGAGGACGGAATGCTGTCCTACGGATCGGTCCAACCAAGTGTTCGTAAAGGTCTAACGACGTTAAAACGCTGGATGGAGCGAGGCTACATACCGAAGGATGCTGAGATTCTCGATGAGGTCCAAGCGACGGAATCATGGAAGCTTGGCAAGGCAGGTATGATTGTGGCGCCGCTGTGGGCGGCCGGGTGGCCGCTAGGGAACGTGACTGCGAACGTACCGGACGCCCGGTTCGAGGCATACCCGATTCCCGTCGGGCCGAGCGGCTTATCCGGTACGCGTGGCACGCCGCCAGAGTATGGCGCAATGGCTATAAACGCAGATATGGCGAATCCTGAGATTTTTTTCAACTATATGAACTTTGTTTATGACAACTTCATTGATCCTCCTTCTGGCTCACCTTATCGCTGGGGTATTGCTGAAGGCTACGACTACGGCTATGAAGATGGCAAGGTGACATTCCTGGAAAGCCAGGTTCCGGGCGGTTTTGCAGACCCCCAGAAGTATCTCTTAAGCCTGTCTCTCCCCTCGGTCCCTAACCTGCTCAGTGAATCGATTGCTCGCATCAACAGTGGTTCATCCGATCAGACCTCATATGACATCAAGAACAAGCTGCTCCGTACCCCGCAGGAGCTGAAGGGCTGGCAAATCGTAGAAAGCAACCCCTCTGTCTATAAGACTGATGCCTTCACCGGTGCGCCGACACCTACGATGGAAAAGATCGGTGACGCCCTTGACGAGTTACTGCATGACGCGATGCTCAAAATCGTATATGGACAGGAGCCGCTGTCAAGCTTCGACCTCGTCGTCGCTAGATGGCACGAGCTAGGTGGCGATAAGATCACTGAAGAGGTGAACGACTGGTACATATCGCTGGGAAAAATGAATCAATAATCGTTGTTTTCTGTGAGTTATCTAAAAATTGAAAGGATCAGATTAAAAACATGGCGCACAATGTTTAGTTGTACGCCATGTTTGATGGAATATTAATGCAATGCTCCTATGATTGGATAGATTGGGCTTCTCAGATTAAAATTGTAGTTCAGGTCTACAATCCCTACGACTTCGTTGTTATCATAAAGATCTAACATAAAGCCTGCCATTTCTTTGGCGGTGTGGTATTTAGACATGTTTGCTTTGTAATCAAATTCTTCTGTATCTAATGATTTCTTCACGAATTCCGTTTCCGTAATAGCTGGAGCTAGCACTTTTGCTTTTAATTTTGCACCTTTTATTTCAAGTTCTTTGGCAAGCCCTTCTGTGAAGGCACTAACATAATATTTTGATGCCGAATAAGCAACACTTCCAACAGCGATGGCATATCCGAGTGCGGATGCAACATTAATTAACTGAGTTCCCTCTACGTCTGCATAATCTCGCACATATAGTGTGGAAAGGATCGTCAGGGACTCAATGTTCACACGCAGCATGGTTTCAACTTTCTCCAGATTCTGTTCTGCTACAAAAGAACCTTCACCGAGCCCCGCATTGTTAATCCAAGTCTCAATTTGGTATTCCTTCAGCGTGTTATACAGTGTGTATGCCTGAGCAGTATCCGATAGATCACTAGTGTGAACAATCACATGTACTGTAGCGTCAATATTCTGAATTGCTGATTTCAGTTCTTCTAATTTGTCCAATCTTCTGGCGACCAAGATTAAGTTTTTGCCTCGCGCAGCAAATGCTAATGCTGTCTCATATCCAATCCCTGAACTTGCACCTGTAATAACTGTATATTTCATCCTATTTTCTCCTTATCAACATGTATTTTAGTATAGATAAGCTTTCAAAATTATTCTAGAACGATCGTTCTTATTGTTGCAAAAAAAACAGTCAGATCTAACTTGCTATTTAGAATAGCATTTCTAGAACGAACAGTAAAGAATTATTTTCTGACTACTTTATAATGATGTTTGAACAGGGAACTATGAGTTTTGCCAGACATGCGATACAAGTTCTTTAAAACGTTAACAGAATAAGAACCTGTATCACTAAAACAAACCAGCCTCCATGGAGGCAACTCTTTGCCTGCCATATTGTAAATCTTCTTTCAATCTAAAACGGATAGTGTCATATCCATAATATTGATTAACTTTTGCTGATCTGTAGTGGTCTTAACCAACGTGCGTATTCCCACCCATGCATTCATCAAATAATGAGAAATAACTACAGGGTCTACGTCAGCCTTGATTTCACCCGTTTGTTGGCCTTCCAGAACAAGGTTTCTCAAAAATTCCTCCGTTCGCAAATAACTCTCATTAACCAAGGATGCAACTTCAGGATCCAATACGCCCAGTTCCACGCCTGAGTTTACAAGAAAACAGCCTAGAGGTTGTCCTTCATTTCTTATGGTTGACTCAAACAATGCCCGTATTATCTCTTTGATTGGTTTTTGTGTATCAATCAGAAAGCTCATTTTGTGGGTCTGCTTCGTTTCATATCGTTCAAGAGCTTTCATAAACAGAGCATGCTTATCCCCAAACGTATCATAGATGCTTCTGCGGTGAATGCCCATATATTCAACCAAATCCTGCATTGAGGTTTTCTCATATCCTTGGGTCCAAAACAATTGTATTGCTTTATCTAATACTTCATTAACTTCAAATTCTTTGGATCTTGCCATTCTCATCACCTCGAATAATCATTATACATTGAAGTGAACCATCGGCAAACGGGAAATGAACAAGTGAATAGATTACAGAGATGACATGTGCATAAGAAGATTTATTTATTTATTTATTTATTTATTTATTTATTTATTTATTTATTTGCAAGATCATCCATGGCCTGAACAGCCAGTTCAAATGCTTTAATTCTTCTTCTTAAAAGCGTTCTTTGAGGGCTGCCCGCTTTTGACTTACTGTAACTGTTCTCAAGTGATGGGAATAAACCGATCAGAACATGGCGAGCTTCTGCTAACTCTTCCTTGGTGTAATGATGAGCTTTTTGATTCCAGGCCGTTTGCAGCATCGCCAAACCGATGTATAAAGCGTTAAGTCGTTTCTTTAATAAAGTAGTGTTATTCCCTTTCTGAGTCAAATTAGCCAAGGCGTTTTCCGATTTGCGTATGGTCGATTGGAAAGCTTGGATGGATTGCAATTTTTCTTCCTCTGATATATTTTCCATGTAGCGCAACCTCTCCTTTTCTCATGCATACAACTAATTTACATGCCTCGCGAGATGTGATCAATATTATAACGAGCAAAAACTACCGCAGGTTTCATTAGATATCTGTCGTCTCTACTTTAGTGGATGGATAAAATGAAAATCCCGTTCTAGACATTTTGTCCAGAACGGGATGTACATGTTGAATTAATCGTTCGCGTTTTCCTTGGTCACCAGCTTCAATTCAGCCGGAATTGATTTCTCTACTTGCTTGCCGTCCAGCACATCCAGAGCAGCTTGCACCGCCAGCTGGCCAATCAGTACTGGCTGCTGAGCAACTGTTGCCGTCAACTTTCCGTCTTTAATGGATTTGATCGCATCATCGTTGCCGTCAAATCCAATTACGGGAATGTCTTTACCAGAACTTTGAATTGCTTCAATCGCGCCCAGCGCCATCTCGTCGTTATGGGCAAATACCGCCTGTACGTCAGGATTGCCCTGCAGCAGATTCTCCATCACATTCAAACCTTTGGAGCGATCGAAATCGGCAGACTGCTTCGCAACTACATTAAGTTTTTGGTCAGCAATCTCGTGGAAACCTTTCCCCCGCTCTCTTGTTGCAGAAGCTCCAGGTACACCCTCAAGTTCTATCACTTTTGCTCCCTCACCAAGGTGTTCTACGAAATATTCCGCCGCCATTTGTCCACCTTTGACGTTATCGGATGCGACCAACGCTGCCACGTCGCCTTTGTCGGCCGAACGGTCCAGTGTAATCACAGGAATACCCACACTATTGGCTGATTGAACAGCCGTAGAAATTGCCGCGGAATCCGCAGGGTTAATCAGAAGCGCATCCACGCCCTGTTGAATCAGGTCGTCCACATCATTCGTTTGTTTGGCTGAATCATTTTGAGCATCAACAACAATGACCTGAATTCCTTGTTTTTTGGCTTCTGCAACGACCCCGTCCTTGAGGGAAACAAAGAAGGGATTATTCAACGTGGAAACCGAAAGTCCAATTTTTTTCTGTCCATTGCTTCCGGCAGAGTCGGGCTTAGCCCAACCCGGTGGCTCCAGAGAGCATCCTGCCAGAACGATCATCATTACGCTTACAAGCAATATCGTTAGTTTTTTCATGTTCGCTTCTCTCCTTAAGCCGTTTTCTTGCGGTCCAGCAGGACAGCGATGGCAATAACGACGCCTTTTACAACCATTTGATAAAACGAGTTTACTCCGAGCAGGTTCAAACCATTGTTCAGCACGCCGATGATCAGGACCCCAATCAGTGTGCCGACAATCCGTCCTCTACCACCTGATAGGCTTGTTCCACCCAGAACAACAGCTGCAATGGCATCCAGTTCATATGAAGTACCTGCTGTAGGCTGTGCAGAATTCAGACGGGAAGTCAGGATCGCTCCTGCCAGCGCTGACAGCATACCTACCAGAGAGTAAATCATGATTTTCACGCGATGCACTTTAATACCTGAGATAATAGAAGCTTTCTCATTGCCCCCAAGTGCGTACGTTTTACGACCGAAAGCTGTTTTATGCAAAATCGTCCACAGTATTACGAAAGTAATGAGCATTGTGATTGCTGGAACCGGTATGCCTAGCATATAACCACGACCGAACAGTTGGAAAAGCATGCTATCCCCCAATCCGGTAATCGGATTACCGTTTGTATATACCAGCGTCAATCCCCGGAACACGGTCATCGTTGCCAATGTAGCAATAAACGGAGCCATCTTACCCTTGGTAATCATCAGCCCGTTCACCATACCCATGACACCGCCGAGCGCAACCCCGATAATGATCGACAGAATCGGGTCCAGGCCAGACAGCATCATATTGGCTACAAAGGCACTAGATAAAGCCAGAATGGAGCCCACCGACAAGTCGATGCCGCCTGTCAGAATGACAAATGTCATGCCAAAAGCAATCAGCGCATTAATCGAAACCTGACGCAATAGATTCAATATGTTAAGCGGTTCCAAAAAGCTTGGATTCAATACCGATACGATGATAATCAGAATGATCAGTCCTAGCAACGGACCTAGTTTCTGTGTCAGATTCGTTAGACGGAAACCGCTCTTGGCGGATTGGTTTTCCTGCAAAGTTGTCATATCATTGTCCCCCTGTAGCCAATGTCATAATGTTTTCCTGTGTTGCCTCTTCTTTTCCCAGTTCACCACTAATTCGTCCCTCATGCACTACCGCGATTCGATCGCTCATGCCAAGCACTTCAGGCAGCTCGGAAGACACCATAATAATGGCAACACCGCGGTCTGTCAGCTCGTTCATCAACTGATAAATTTCTCGCTTGGCTCCAACGTCCACGCCGCGTGTTGGCTCATCCAGAATGAGTACACTCGGACCAATGCCGACCCATTTGGCAATAACCACCTTCTGCTGGTTGCCCCCTGACAGGTTTCGTGCTGCCGTCTCAGAAGATTGTGTCTTGATTTGCAAACGTTTGATGAGCGTATCGACGAATTCCTGTTCTTTCTGAGTCGAGATGAATCCATTACTTGAGAAGCTGAACAAATTGGGTAAGGCCATATTCTCACGAATAGAAAAATCGAGCACCAAGCCTTCATCCTTGCGGTCTTCCGTAATAAATCCGATTCCATGTTTAACCGCATCCGCTGGCTTCCGAATATGAGCCTTTTTGCCTCGAATCATGATTTCGCCACCGTCCAAAGGTTCCAAACCGAAGATCGCTCGCATGATCTCTGTCCGTCCAGAACCCATCAGCCCGGAGAATCCGAGGATCTCGCCTGCTCTCACCGTAAAGCTTATATTCTGAAACAATCCTTTGCTGCTCGCGTCCCGTACTTCAAGGACCACTTCACCATACGAAGGATTTCGTGCCGGATATCGCTCCGTAAGCTCCCGTCCGACCATCTTCCGCACCACTTCGTCAAAACTGGTCTCCGGGATCGTCTTGGTGTCTACCGTTTTGCCGTCACGCATGATCGTAATCCGGTCGCAAATGGTGAAAATCTCCTCCATCCGGTGCGAGATATATACGATGGAAACACCATTTTTCTTCAGCGAAGTGATCACGCCGAACAACTTCTGAATCTCCCGCTCCGTAAGCGCCGCCGTGGGCTCATCCATAATGATTACTTTAGCGTCGGTCATCAGTGCTTTGGCAATTTCAATCATTTGCTGCTGTCCGACAGAACATTCCCCGGCAGGACGATCCAGCGGGATCTGCACGGAAAGTTTGGCAAACTGCTCTGTGGCAAGCGCTTTCATTTGTCTTGTATTTAGCAACCCAAAAGACGAAGTTATTTCCTTACCGATGAAGAGATTATCAAGCACCGTCATTTCAGGCCACACGTTCAACTCTTGGTGGATAAAAGCAAGTCCCATCTTCTCGGCTTCCTTCGGATTGGCAAAATAGGTTTCTTTGCCGTCAATAGAGATGGTTCCCTGGTCACGCCCGTGAAGACCAATCAAAATGTTCATTAACGTGGATTTGCCGGCCCCGTTCTCTCCCATCAGGGCATGAACCTCGCCTTCTTTCAGTTCGAAATCCACCCCGCTTAGCACTTGGTTGGTGCCAAACGCTTTATATATGTCTTGCATCTGAATAAGCATGATACCGTCCCCCTTTTAACCGAAAATGACGCCCGATTGTAAAATGCAATTGGCATACGGCGTAGCTTCGCCCGTACGAATGACGACTTTGGCATTCCGGGTCAACGCCTTGAATTGTTCATGACTGATGGAAACGTCAATGGCTTCATCGCCAAATTTCTCGGTAATACATTGCAAAGCTTCTGGATTCCCTGCCTTGATCTCTGCCGCCAGAATCACTTTCTCAACGACCATATCGTCCGCAATAAGCTCCACGACCTCTTGAAAACTGGGTGTCCCCAGTTTCAGGGACAGATCGATTTTGGGTACACCATCTGGAACTGGAAGGCCAGCATCCGCGATAACTATCATGTCCGTATGACCCAGATCAGACAATACCTTGGAGATGTGACTGTTCAATATTCCCTGCTTCTTCATTTCAGGCTTTCCTCCACTTCATCCCTTGTCGGCATGCCTCCTTGTGCGCCGAATTTGGTCACAGATAGCGATGCAGCCCGATTGGCGAATCTAATGCTGTCTTGTAGCGGTTTTCCTTCCGCCAGAGCGACCGCAAATGCGGCGTTAAACGTATCACCCGCTCCGGTTGTATCCACTGGTTCCACTTTGAAAGTAGGTACAACGATCTCCCGTTCGCCGTCAAAATATCGAACCCCGTTGCTGCCCTCCGTAATAAACAACTTGTTTGGATATTTGCGCAGCGCCTCAGCCGGAGTCATGCCCTGAAACAATATCTCGGCCTCATGCTCGTTCGGCGTGATATAAGCAGCTTTGTCAATCACCTCATCCGGTACTTTCCTTGCAGGTGCAGGATTCAACAACAGGGGCGTTCCGCTTTGGGCGCAAATCTCGCTGACACGAACAACGGTTTCCTCCGGAATTTCCTGCTGAATCAGTACAATATCGGCACGTTGGATCACTTCTGCCGCTTCATCGACATAGGCTGGTGTAACTTCACGATTTGCCGCTTCAACGACCACGATACTATTATCACCTTCAGCCAACACGATATGAGCCGTACCGCTCTCCATATGTGTAACCGGTTTCACATTCTGCGTATTTACACCATTTGCTTTGAAATTATTTAAAATGGCTGTACCAAAAGTGTCATCGCCCACCCGGCCGATCATGGAAACGTCGGCCCCCAGCCTTGCGGCAGCGACTGCCTGATTTGCTCCTTTGCCGCCAGGAACTGTTTTGAAACTGTCGCCAAGGACGGTTTCCCCCGCCCCCGGGCGCCTTGATGAAGTGACTACCAAATCCATGGAGCTGCTGCCAATTACGCATATTTTAGCCATCTGAATTCACCTTTCTTGTTGTGCCCCGTTCAATGAAACTGACCGGAAGCTGTATGTGTTTGTTTTCGATTGGAGCTTGTTCCACCAGTTTGATAAGCAAACCGGCAGCTTCTCTTCCCATCTCGTATGCCGGTTGGCGAATGGTCGACAAGGCAGGCGATAGCAAGCTGCTCATAGGGATATCGTCGAAGCCGATTATTTGCATGTCCTCCGGAACTTTTTTACCGATTCGCAGTGCCTCGTGCAGTACCGCCATAGCTGCGATGTCATTACTGGCAATGACTCCGTCGGTATCGCCGTACTTGCTGAAAAGCTCATCCGCCCATAACCCAACATCGTTAAAGGAAAAGGATGTCGTTTGGATTACACGGTAATCCAGGCCGGCCTGACGTATACTCTCGATTGCTCCTTCAAAACGGTCCTGCGCAGGTTTGATATGTGCCGGGCCCTGCATAACCGTAATTCGGCGGCTTCCGCGCTTGATGATCTCCCGCGCAGCCAGGCGTCCGCCCTCTCTGCCATCCGCATAGACGGAGGGACTGTCCAGAGGTGTTCTGTCAAGAAACACCACGGGGATCTTCAAGTTCTCATATATTGAAGAATGAGGGTAATTTGTTGAAGAAATTACGCCGACTACATTATTCTGGATAAAAGTCTGGATGTAATCCTTTTCCTTCTGTTCATCCTCATCACTATTTCCGAAAATCAGTCTGAATTCCTGCTCCTGCATCCGGTCCTCTACACCGCGTGCAAGCTGCGGAAAGTAAGGGTTTGCAATATCCGGTAACAGCAGGCCAATCAATTTGGACTTGCGCTTGTATAAAGAGCGGGCCACCTCATTGGGAGAGAAGTTAAGTTGCTTGACCGCTTCCTCCACTTTTTTGCGAGTGTCCGCATGAACATAACCTCTTTCATTAATGACCCTTGATACGGTGGCTACCGAAACGCCAGCCAAATTAGCTACATCTTTAATTGTTGTCATGGATGTTCACTCCTATGTGTAACCGGTTACAGATATGAAAATATCATATTTTTTTTAGTTTGACAATCCTTTTATTACTGGAAATTTATCCAAGTCGTCAGATAGAAACCTGATTAAGTTGCATTATTATGCCATAGCATCTTCATGAACACTAAAGAAATCAATAGTTTTTGTGCACCTCTACATGGTTATAATAGAACATTAAGCTACATGTTTTAGATGAGCACTGCTTGCCTTAAATTCGACTTATCCATTAGAGTAAAAATTGGAGGTGTAGATCATTGAAATTTAACGAGTATGTTATAGGAGAGTCCTATAGAACAGAGTCTATTCAATTGTCAAAGAAGGATATTATTGATTTTGCGAAAATTTACGACCCTCAATATATGCATGTAGATGAAGCCAAAGCCAAAGAAGGCCGCTTCGGCAGCCTAATTGCATCAGGTATGCAGACGATGAGCACATCCTTCAAGCTTTGGGTGGAACTCGGGATATATGGAGAAGATGTTGTCGCTGGTACGGGTATGAATAACATAAAGTTTATCAAACCAGTGTTTCCAGATGATGAAATCAGTGTTCTAACAGAAGTAATTGAATTGTCTCCAAGAAGGAGCAGTGGTGGAATTGTTACCGTGCTGCTGACTACTTTTAATCAAAACGATGAGAAGGTCTTTCAGGCAGAATTAAGTGCTCTGATTAGTAATTAAATTGACTCGGCATACCTCCTTCTCCGTTCGTCCAAGACAGGCTGAAAACCTTGCAGTCACCGCCTATATCAGCCTTTTCCCAGGCGGTTTAAAAGAACTTACGAAGCTCCAACGAAGATAACGCTTACAAAAATCCAAAAAAGGGTTGATAATTGAGAAACCATCCACTATGATAATCTCATCAGTCCGGATAATAAAGTTAAAGCACTTTAACTTTCAACTACATAACATCATATGAAACCTTTTTATTACGGGTAAACTTAACTCTGAAAGTTAAAGCGTTATAACTTTATATCCAATAGAAAGGTTGGTGTTTATGTGACCCATCGCGAAAGCCGGCGGCAGACATTTTACATGTACCTCTTCATCTCTCCATGGCTTATCGGTTTCTTCGTGTTTGCCTTGTATCCGATTCTGTCATCCCTTTATTACAGCTTCACGGACTATGACATTATCCACCCGCCGAAATATGTCGGACTCGCGAATTACAAAGAAATGTTTCAAAATGACCTGTTTTGGAAATCTGTTGTCGTTACGGTGCGCTATACCTTTATCAGTGTACCGATCCAGCTGCTGCTGGCACTCGGATTTGCTCTCCTGCTTAATGCGAAAATACCGTTTCGCGGATTTTTCCGCACGGCCATGTATTTTCCGAGTATGGTATCCGGCGTCGCCATGTCCTTGCTATGGTACTGGATTTTCAACCCATCAATCGGTTTGTTCAATTACGTGCTGTCCTGGTTCGGCATTAGCGGCCCAGCCTGGCTCATGAGCCCGGATTATGCGCTTTACGCTCTAATGATTATGTCCTTCTGGACGGTGGGCTCAGGCATGATCCTGTTCCTTGCAGGACTTCAGGGCGTTCCTGCCAGTCTCGTGGAAGCCGCCAAGCTTGACGGTGCGGGACGCTTCCGAATTTTCCTGAACGTGACGCTGCCCATGATTTCACCTGTACTTTTGTTCCAGCTGATTATGGGCGTCATTGATTCCTTCCAGGTATTCACTCAGGCGTATGTAATGACCCAAGGAGGTCCAAACTACTCGACCTGGTTCTACGTTTACAACCTCTACACCAGCGCCTTCAAGGAATACAGGGCAGGCTACTCCTCGGCACTCGCTTGGGTGCTGCTGATCGTCGTCATGGCGTTTACGGCGCTCATTATCAAACTCTCGAACCGTTATGTTCACTATGAAGGGGGCGGAAGCAAATGAGTACGATTCCGACTGCCGGACCAGGGGCTTCACCTTCTGTGAATAAACGCCGGCCCAAAATCGATGCGGTTAGCATTGCCAGTTTCATCGCCCTGGTAGTCACCACCTTTCTCATGCTCCTCCCTTTGTTTTTCATGGTCTCGACCTCACTGAAGTCGAAGAAGGAACTGCTGACGTTTCCTCCGACCTTTCTGCCGGAGTCCTGGCAGTGGAGTAACTACAGAGAAATTTTCGACACGCTGAACTTCGGTCAAATGTATATGAACAGTCTCATTATCGGCATTTTGACCGTTGTTGGCACCCTGTTTTCGTCGGCGCTTGCAGGCTATGGCTTCGCCAGATATCGGGGCAAGGGTAGCAACCTCTGGTTCATGCTTATGCTCAGCACCATGATGCTTCCATATCCGGCAATTATGATCCCGCAGTTCATTCTCTTTTCCAAGCTGAACTGGATCGATACCTTCCTGCCGCTGATTGTCCCTGCATTTTTCGGTTCGGCATACAACATCTTTTTGCTGCGACAGTTCTTTTCCACCCTGCCGGATGAGCTGTTTGACGCCGGACGCATCGATGGCTGCAGCGAGTTCCGGATGTGGAGACAGATCGCTTTGCCTCTATCCGGTCCGGCACTTGCAACCGTTGCGATCTTTGCCTTCATCTACAGCTGGAACGACCTTTTGACACCTGTGCTCTATTTAAGCTCATCGGATAAGTTTACGCTTCCAGTCGGTATGTCTTCCTTCACATCTTCGCGTTTTCGAATCCCGCCGTGGCATCTGCTCATGGTTGCCTCCGTGCTCGCCATGCTGCCGATCGTGACTCTGTTTGCGATAGCCCAGAAGCGATTTGTAGAAGGAATTGTACTTACAGGCATCAAGTAAAGACTCCGCCGCAGGGGCGGCAAATAACTTGAATATATGGGGGACTGTAGTTCATGAAAAAAATAAGGATCAAAAAGTCTTTTACACTTTTGCTTGCGACCAGCATGCTCCTCGTATTGGCATTGTCCGGCTGTAGCGGCGGCAAATCAGCGGGAGATGTCGTACCTGGTAACGATGGTGATAGCGCTAACTCAGGAGGGCAAGTCACCATAACGCACTACACCATCGATTCCGAGGATCGCACCTTTATCGAAAAGCTGGTTCCGGATTTTGAAGCCCAACATCCAAATATTAAGGTAAAAGTCGAGAAAGCTCCTTACGAGCAGTTCGACAGTAAACTCCAAACTTTGATTGCCGGCGGCAAATCGCCTGACGTCACAAGCCACTATGGCTACGGCGGTTTTGCGGAGTATTACAACAAAGACATGCTGCTCGACATGAACGACATGATTAAGGAAGACGGATTTAAGGCATCCGACTACAGCATCCCGGATGATCTCATGAAAATCTATACCGTCAAAGACCATGTCTACGGTATCCCGGTCAACATGTACGTCTCTCTGATGCTCTACAACAAAGACATGTTCGACGCTGCCAACGTTCCTTATCCTCCAAGCGATTACGAGGACAAGAGCTGGACGTTTGACAAAATGGTCGAAGACGCAAAGAAAATGACGCATGTATCCAATGATATTGCCAAAACTCAATATGGCGTTGACTTCACATGGTCCGAGCGCGATATGCGCCCGCTCTATTTCGGAGCTGAGCCCTACTCCGAGGATACCTGGACCAATGGCGGCGTACCATCCGAGACTCATTTTGATTCGCCTGAAGTCATCGCAGCCTATAACAAGCTGTTCAACCTGATCTTAAAAGATAAAGTGTCTCCGACAACGGAATGGAGCAAAAGCGTAGCGGGGCAAAACGGCGATGCGTTCGTAACCGGCAAGGTGGGCATGACCGTTAGCGGCTCATGGAGCCTTGCGGGCTCCAATGATTTCCCTTTCAAAGTTGGCGTGGCTGCAGTGCCTGCCGGCGGCAATGACAAGGTCCGCAGTGTGCTTTTCGTCGATCCACTCTTGATTCTGAAGGGCTCCAAACATCCGAAGGAAGCTTTTGAATGGATCAAGTATCTGGTCAGCGACGAGATTCAGGAAAAATCCATCGAACTGAGCGGTGGCAACCCTCCTGTAAATACGAAAGCAGCCGAAACCTATTACAAGCATTTTGATGGCATCGATCCAGCAGATGTGAAGAAGGTTTACGAAGGCGCTGTGGAATACGGATTTGAATCCTATAACCACCTGATCACCCACTATTCTCAGATCAACGACATGTTCATCAACGAGATGCAGCCGATCGATACCGGACACAACACCGTTGAAGAAGTAATGCCGACGATTCAGAAAAAGGTCATGGAAATTATCAAACGTTAACGCTAAACATTGTGCCGTCCCGCAAGGGGCGGTGCATCTATCAAATTAGCTTCGCGGCTAAGCCTCCGTACATGTATACTAATGTTAAGTCAATATAAAGTACGGAAAATCTGCCGCAAGGAGAGTAAACCATGAAGGTTAGTATATTTGATGTTGCAAAGAAATCAGGACTGTCCGTCGTGACGGTTTCTCGCGTTTTAAACGGTGCCGAATCCGTGCGAGAGAAAAATAGGCAAAAGGTTCTGGAGGCCATCAAGGAGCTCGACTACCATCCTAACGCTGCTGCGCGGAGTTTAGCTCGCGGCAAGACAGGAATCGTCGGTTTGATCATGACCACTCTTCAGGACTCCTTCTTCGACACCGTCGTTAAGGAGCTGAACGAAGTGCTTGCACTTCACGGCTATTTTCTTGCCGTTTCGGTCTCTACCGGCATTGGCTCCGATGAAACCCATTACCTGATCCAGGAGGACCGGGTAGACGGACTTATTCTGCTCTCGCCGATGGAAGAGGATAACTACATTGTGGAACTGAAGCGACGTAATATTCCTTATGTGCTCATCGACAATCAGAAGCCGGAGAATGATACTTTTTCGGTAACGATCGATAACTACAAAGGCGGCTATGCCGCTACGAAGCATCTGCTTGATCTCGGCCATACCTCCATCGCGCACTTGAGCGGACAGAACATGTTCCGCAGTACGAGGGAGCGCCGCAGCGGTTTTCTGGATGCACTTAAGGAAAAAGACCTGGCACCGTTCGACATGATTACAGGTGATTTCGAAATCGATTTTGGTTATGACATCTGCCGCAAATGGCTGCGAGAGGGACACCTTCCTTCCGCGGTGTTCGCGGGCGATGACCATATCGCGCTTGGGGTTGTGAACGCCCTCATGGAAGAAGGCATCAAGGTGCCTGAACAGGTAGCTATCGTCGGCTATGACGATCAGTATATTTCATCCAAGCTGCACCCCCATCTGACAACGGTCCGGCAGCCTGCCGACCGCATTGGGGTTGCCGCTGCGGATATGCTGCTGAAACGTATGGACGGTACGATGAAACGCGGGGCTAATGTAAGGATCGATCCTGAACTCATCGTGAGAGAATCTACTGGATCACCAACAAAAGGTACGACCGGATAAAAAATATAACCTTATATATAGGAGTGACGACCATTGGCTTACTACTTGGGAATCGATGGGGGAGGAACAAAAACATACGCCCTGCTGACCGATGACTTCGGCAATGTGCTTGGCAAAGGTGTGGGCGGCAACGGCAATCACCAGATTGACCACGCCTTGGCCGCACAAAGCATACGGGAAGCTGCAGAAGGAGCTCTGAACGAGGCAGGACTGCGAATTCATGAAATCTCGCACACCTATTTCGGACTTGCAGGCGCAGATCGGGAAGTCGATTACCGAATCCTTCACCCTCTGGTTCAGGGAATCGGATTCACCCACAATTACTCGATTAACTGTGACACCATGATCAGCCTGCGCGCAGGCACGAACCGACCTTACGGGGTCGCACTGATCTGCGGCACAGGCACCAACTCCGCAGGCCGTAATTCGGCAGGAGAACATGTGCAGGTCGGCGGTTTTGATTATATGTACGGTGATTTCGGCGGTGGCGGTTCCCTCAATATTGAGGTGTTCCGCTCTGTCATCCGTTCTTGGGACGGTCGTGAGCAGCCAACGCTCCTGACTCCCCTGCTGCTCAACTTTCTTGGGTATCACAATGTCAGCGACATGTTCGATGACTTTCAGGATCACGGCAAGCATGTGCCTGTCCATGCAGCGAAGCTGCTATTTGAAGCGGCTGCAGAGGACGATGCTGTAGCTCTGGAAATTCTGAACCGTCAAGGCGTAGAGCTTGGCAAATCAGCGGCTGCGGTGATCCACAAACTTGGAATGGAAAAGGACACCTTTGACATTATACTGGCAGGAAGTCTTCTAACAAGGGGGGATCGCGGCTGGATTCGCAGCAAAGTTGAACAGACTGTTGCAACCATCGCTCCGAATGCGACCATCGTAACGTTGGCCACAGAGCCTGTTGTCGGTGCCTTATGGTCTGCTATGGATGCGGCCGAACATGCAGTAAGCCAGGATGTATATGACAAAATGCGGGCCTTCCGTGACTTCGAACATATTAAGCAAACAACAAGATAAACGTATATAAACACTGTCATCATAAATAATTCTTATAAGACTGGAGTGTGTAAAATGGCATATGAACAAGGACTGAAAATAGCGGTAATCGGTGGTGGATCTTCCTATACTCCGGAGCTCGTTGAGGGGTTTCTCCTCCATCATGCCGAGCTTCCCGTACGCGAGCTGTGGTTGGTCGATATTGAGCCGGGAGAACGCAAACTGAATATTGTCGGCAACTTGGCCAAACGTATGGTGGAGAAATCGGGTCTGCCGATTGAAGTTCATTTGACGTTCGACCGCCGTGAAGCCATCAAGGGTGCGGACTTCGTCAGCACTCAAATGCGTGTCGGCATGCTTGACGCCCGTGGCCGCGATGAATCCATTCCCCTGAAATACGGCGTGATCGGTCAGGAAACCACTGGTCCCGGAGGTATGATGAAGGCGCTGCGGACAATTCCGGTCCTGCTTGATATCTGCCGTGATATTGAAGAACTCGCTCCGAATGCCTGGCTGCTGAACTTTACGAATCCGGCAGGTATGGTCACGGAAGCAATTCTGAAGTATTCCAACGTTAAAAGCATTGGTCTCTGTAATGCACCGATCGGCCTAATCAAGCAGACCTCAGCCAAATACGGCGTAGAAGCGGACCGCATCTATACCGAGTTTGTCGGACTGAACCATCTCCACTGGATTACGCGTATCGATGTGAATGGTGAAGACAAACTGGATGACATGCTGGCCGATACGGCAGGTTACAGCGCAAAGAACGTACCTGCACGGGAGTGGAATCCGGAATTCCTGCAATCCTTGCATGCCCTGCCTTCCTACTATCTGAAATATTTCTATATGACTGATGCGATGCTTGAAGAGCAGTTGGAATCTTTACAAACAGGCGGCAACCGTGCGGAAGTAGTTAAACGCGTGGAGGAAGAACTGTTCGAGCTTTACAATGACCCGGACTTGAAAGATAAACCGAAACAGTTGGAACAGCGGGGTGGCGCCTTCTATTCCGAAGCAGCCGTAAACCTGATGCGCTCACTCTACAACGGAACAAATGACATTCAGACGTTGAACGTAGCCAATCAAGGCATTATTGATTTTCTGCCGGACGATGCCAGCATTGAAGTCAACTGCGTCGTCACCAAAACCGGCCCGCTGCCCTTGCCGTTAACCAAGGTTCCTCCAATGGCCGTTGGACTGATCCATGCGGTTAAAACTTATGAGCGCCTCGCCATTGATGCTGCCGTGACCGGCGATCGTGGATTGGCCCTACAGGCATTGGCTCATCATCCTCTGGTCCCTTCGGTCGAAGTGGCGATTCAGATGCTGGATGAAATGCTCGAAGCCAACAAGGAATATTTGCCGCAGTTCTTTACTGAATCTGCAGCTAATGCATAATTCGTCGATCTTCCATTTGTCCTGATACCATAAGAGAAACGTCTATCGACGTGCTTTCACACTAAACGAAACCGCCATATCCCAGGATTTCCTGAGCTATGGCGGTTTGCCGTTTCTAGGCATTTCCTATCTATATCGCTTGCTCAAATCCATCATTAAATCATTCTCCCTGGTCTAGCTCCATCCATAAAAAAGCAGGCAGAGAGCTAATCTCCCCGCCTGCTGGAATATGAGCAATCAACCGGATTCAAGTTGCTTAGTATGTCCACCAGTTCCCGGACATCACGATCATGGAGAACAGTTTGATGCTGTCTTCATAGTAGCCTTCATTGGAGCTGCTGGCCGTTTTGGTCCAGACGGAATTCAGCCAGTTTTGGTTCACCGACGAGGTCATAGCGCTGACACCAAACGGTGCATAGAACGCGCCGCTGCCGCCGGAACCTGTAACCGTGCCGTTGAGTTTATAACCATCCTTTACGTTGCTAGGGTTACCGCTTACTTTGGCTGAGATCCAGCTATTCATTTGATTGAGCTGATTGAGTGCCCGGCTGTCACCAGTCATCAGGTAATCCGTTGCAATCCGCCAAGGCGTACGGCATGAGTTGTAATCGTAGCTGCCGTCGTTCGCCCCTTCCAGAAAATCGGCTGAAGCCGGCTTGTACGTCGAGCCCGACAGAACGACGAAGTCTGGAAGCAATCCGGTTGAAGAGCTGTACCCGTTGTATAAGGAGTTGATAATGGTATAGGTTTTGTCGATCACGTTCGCCCATTTGGCATCACCCGTTGCTGCCTGGAACGCCTTCAAGTGATTCAGCATAAAGTCCGATGGACGGGTAGCATTTTTGAACGTGTTGTCTGTTGCCCAGTCGCCAAGACGCAGCGTCCATTGGGACTGATTCACGTCACTTTGCATAATGGCATTGATGATGTCCTTGCCGGCCTGAAGGTAGTTGATACTGCCGCTGCTCCCCCACTGCTTGTCCGCAAGCAGGAGCGAATAAGCAATGTCCATGTCTCCATCCGTGGCCGAGTCGGCGCCTTCAATGTTCTGGAAGCTGCTGTTTTGTTTCCATGCCATCAGTTTCGAATTGTTGGCACTCGGATGAGCCTTATAATATTGATAAAGTCCGTCGAAATAGGTCTGTGCATTGCTGTCATAACCGGCCATTAGAACCGTTGCCAGCATTCCGTAACCATGTGCCTCAGATACAGTATCCCCGTTGGACTGATATTTCACATAATATTTGCCCGTGCCCGCCGTTTTCAGATAAGCTGATTTCCAGCTGTCCCATTTTGCTTTCACGGCGCTGTCCATTGCACTTTGCGTAACATGGTTAGGCTTGATCGAGCCGCTGGTATATGTCGTGTGCTGCGGGAACGGCTTGTTTGGAGCGGCGAAAGCAAAGCTCGCCGGAATCAGAAGAAAAGCGAGACAACACATCATAACAGCCTTGCTGCTAATCGAAAATCCCCTATTTTTTCTCATAAATTTACGCTCCTTTTAGGTCCAAATGGGTTTTGATCCATGACATAACCTTTAAGCCGAAAATTCAATGCAGCATCTTGAAGGAAAAACCATGATTCATTATTGGCCTTGCGAGACACAATCACCCCCTCCATATTAAAGTTAAAGCGCTTTAACTTTTAAAACGCTTACACTTATTTTAATTGTTCTTCTAATATTTGTAAATATATATTTCTGAGATTGAATCTATAGTCCTGAATCGACATTTTACAGTAAAAACCCCGGGAACCACTGTCCCGGGGTTTGCTTGCCCTATGCCCACTGCTGTCTTATGTCCATGCCAGGTAAACTGACTGTACGCGAAACGCCTAATTAAGTTGTAACCGTTCATTGAAGTGAAAACCATTACAATATTTCGATATACCCTTCTGTTCCATGTACCCGAATTTGTTGCCCATCTTTTATTCGTTGGGTAGCATTCTCCACTCCGACAATGGCTGGCAAGCCATATTCACGTGCAATCACTGCTCCATGGGTCATCAGTCCGCCCACTTCGGTGACTAGGCCTTTTATAGATACAAATAAAGGTGTCCAGCTCGGATCAGTATAGGGGGTCACTAGTATATCTCCACCTTCCAGATCAGCATCTTCAATATTGAAGATGACACGTGCACGGCCCTCTATCACTCCGGAAGAAACAGGCAGGCCAACGATGGCTTCAGCTGGCATATTTTCACGTTTATACTGACCTGTAATGATTTCACCATCAGACGTGAGCACGCGAGGTGGAGTTAGCTTTTCATAGATTTTGTAATCGTCTTTCCGTTGGGTAATGATCATCTCATCCAGTTTATTGGTGCGTACAGCTTCACGAAGTTCTTCAAAAGTGAGAAGGAATATATCTTCTTTTTCGGCAATAACACCCCTTTGTGCAAGTCGTTCGGCTTCTTTCAATAAAGCCTGTTTATATACGAAGTAACGATTGATCATGCCGTATTTGGGATATTCCCGATAACCGATGAAGTTGCGAACCAGGTCAATCATTCGTTTCGTTTCCTTGGCTTTTTGTTCACCATCAGGTAACAGCTTCAATCGATCCAATATTTCCTTTTCTTTCTTCAACGCTTCCTGTCGTCCCTGCTCGAATTTCCGTTTGCTTGCATGAGGTTCAAAGTTTTTGATGTTACCCAGAATCAATGGCACAAGTGTAATGGGTTTTTCAATCCAACGGGTTCTGGTCAGATCGATTTCTCCGGCACATCGCATTCCGTATTTGTCCAGATAACCCTTGATAACGTCCCTTGTTTCCTGTCCTCCCTCAACCTTAACCAGTTCATCCATAAAGTCATCCTCTTTTACATGCTGTAAATAAGCAATGACTTCAGGATAGGGACGAATCGCATCTGCAACATCCAGTAATGCCAGACCCATTTCCGAAGTGATATTGTTAGGTACAGATTGAGACAGCGTATCTGCTGCATTTTTCTCACCCAACCACTCATTCATGTTTTCATTGATCCATGCTGAAGCATTCATGGCAGTCATAAATACATTTGAACTTCGTGGGTCAGATAGAAATCTCTTCAATTCTTGCAGATCTTCAAGGATAAAATCAAACAAATCCAATCCAGACTTGTTTTGGATGTTACGTTTTAACGCTTCTACTGAGGCTTGATTGCTCGTAATCAATTCAGAGACGATAGTCGATTCATTTTCAATATTTGCTTGAAAACCCTCAAAGGCGCTCTGTTTATGGTTATTACGTGGAGTTGGTGCTGGCTGATCAACAGGCAACGATTTTATGAAATTCCCGCGCTCGATTACAGTTGTAAGTGCGTCTTTAAGGAGCGGGTCGGATTGTCCCATGGTATTTATGAAGTTTTCTCTCATGACAGGCGAAGCCAGCCTAGGCGTAATATCAACAAACAATCTTCCACCAGCTATACGCATGGGTGCCGGAGTCGTTAATAGAAAGAAAGATAAGCCCAGCGGTTTCATGGGATCAGTCATCATTTGTTGATGACCCACAGATAGGTACACATGATTTTCCTGGTCACTCGCTTCAGGGATCGGGTATAACGTTGTGATTGGCCGACTTTGGACTATATAAAACGTATCATCCACCAAACACCATTCGATATCTTGCGGAAAACCAAAATGAGCTTCGATCTGTCTTCCGATGCGTGCCAGTTCTAAAATTTGTTGATCCGTAAGTGTTTGTGTCTTTTGCAGCACGGGATCGATCTGATGTGTATACGTCCCACCATCTTTCCGTCCATACATAGCCAACGTTTTGGCGGCTATCCTCACATCGATAATTTTATCTTCCCGTACTTTATAACAATCAGCAGATACCAAACCGGACACCAGCGCCTCACCAAGTCCAAAACTGGCGTCGATGGATAGCAATTTCCGGTTGGATGTGATCGGATCAGCCGTAAATAAAATCCCTGAGGCCGCTGGGAATATCATCTTTTGAATGATAACAGACAAATAAACCTGACCATGGTCAAATCCATTTTGCATACGGTAAATTACCGCGCGATCGGTAAACAGGGAAGCCCAGCATTTGCTGATATGCTGCATAATTGATTCTTTCCCAATGATATTTAAGTAGGTGTCTTGTTGACCCGCAAAAGAGGCATGTGGTAAATCTTCAGCGGTCGCACTGGAACGCACTGCATACGCATGACCCTCTCCAAATGTGGAGAGATAATGAGCAACTTCATTTTCGACATCAGCAGGAATGTCTACGCCCATAATAAGTTCCCTGATCTTCCTGCTGATTTCACCAATTTGCTCTCGTTCTTCTACTTTCAACAAGGTTAATTGATCCAGCAAAGTTTGATACGTTTCATTTTGTTCAACGGCTTTTTGATATCCAACGGTTGTAACACAAAATCCTTCGGGGACGTGAATTCCTTCCACCTTTGATAACTTCGCTAGATTTAATGCTTTTCCACCAACAAGCGCATGCTGCAATTTTTCCAATTCCTGAAATCCGATAACCAAAGAACTCATTCCGTATCTCCCCTAACCAATAAATTGAGAAAAAAACATTTGACAAAGAGTTTACCGCCATGATAAGATTTAAATATAAGATAAGATATTTATGTCTTCGTAAATCAAAGAAATGTAATCTGATTATATCATTGTGTTTGTTTATATACAATATCGAAGAACGTGGGATAATTGCCCAGGTTCTTTTTTGATTTCAAATACTATTAATCCTATAGAAACATGGCTCTCCTCAACCAGATTACTGTCGTGCAGCATGTTATGTATCACAGATGTAGAAGCCAACACAAAAAGCAACCTGCCCTCAAATGAGGTTAGGCTGCTTTTTCCAGTAAAGACATTTTCCTAAGACAAGCAAACATTTCAACAGGGCAAAAAAATCTCAATTTTCGTACCTTGTCGCACTTTGGATTGTACATGAATTACTCCGCCGTGTGCTTCCACGATCGTTTTGGCAATGCTCATCCCGAGTCCAGAGCCAGCCGTCGATTCCTCTGTATTTGTTCCCCGATAATAACGATTGAACAAATGCTGCAGCGTTTCCTCGTCCATCCCTTTCCCATTATCGAATACGCGTATGCATGCCTTATCGTTCATTCTGCCAATGAAGACGGTGACATCGACTCCTGACGGGTTATGCTTCACGGCGTTGGACAGCAAGTTGTCCATTAACCGCAGCATCCAGGTTTCATCCGCCTGTACCCACAAGGGACTCTCCTCCCCAACATAGTGAAACTGATATTCAGACAGCGTAGCGTCATTGACATACTTCAGCACGGAGCAGCGCACCAGCTCAACCAAATCGATTTTCCGAATCTCCATAATCGAATCGCCCTGCTTAAGCTGATGGATCATGGAAAAGTCAGAGATCAGCTCAAGCATATAGTCCCCCTTTTCCCGGATCGTCGCCCCCATGGTACGCATCTCTTCTTGGCTCCATTGTTCTGGTAAACTCTCCAGCATATATCCATAACCTTGAATTGTAGATAAAGGCGTACGCAGATCATGTGAAATGCCTGACATCCACTCTCTTTGATCTTTCTCCAGCCGCTCGCGCTCTTTCTCGGTTCGGGCCAATTGATCAGCCATTTGATAAAAGGATTCAATGACTTCCTTATAGAGCCTGTAACGATTTCGCATCGTGCCATTGGAGCGGAATATCTTGCGCTTGTCCTTGTTGGTAAGTACCTGATCGTACTGCCCACGCCCCATACGTTCGAACCAGCCTGCGAACAGAATCAGCGGCTGACCGTAACGGTAGCCATGCCAGACCGATAAGGGTACTGCCAAGAGCAGAGCTAGACCTGCAAACCACATAAGTCCGCGTGTTGCCGTATCCATCGCCGGATGTTTCAATGGGCCACCCGCTGGATTGGGCGTATAAAGGATCCAG